>JAEEGL011121668.1_pt1 | contig 22316 bp, 16 predicted proteins | sample 9134231 | NCBI WGS metagenome assembly JAEEGL01 (sample SAMN16246548, study PRJNA631951) | gut metagenome | biome: gut microbiome; feature: rumen; material: fiber-attached | host: Bos | place: Iran: Karaj | collected 2018-10 | reverse complement strand
GGCCTCGTCTGTGAAGGTGTCGATGTCCACAATGACGCTGGCACCCTTCTTGGCCCACTTCATCTGCGACTTGAAGGCGGCGGGGTTCATGGCGACCAGGATGTCGCACTTGTCACCGCTCGAATAGATGTGGTTGCCCACGTGCACCTGATAGCCGCTCACGCCGGCGATGGTGTTGTGCGGCGCACGGATTTCGGCGGGGTAGTCGGGGAACGTGGCAATGTCGTTGCCGGTCAGTGCCGAGGCGTCGGAGAACAGCGTGCCGCTGAGCTGCATGCCGTCTCCCGAGTCGCCAGCAAATCGGACCACCAGGTCCTCTCTGTTAACTATCTGATTTTCTGACATAATACTATTATTGTTTTACTTTGTATACTTGTTGTTTGAAAATGCAAATATACAAAATAAAACCATTCCTGCAAAAATAATTTATCAACAGCGGAATCCTAAATAATAGTAATGCATCCACCCCTAGTGGCGCTGGACGATGACCTTCCTGGAGGCGGTGCCGAGGGGTGTCGTCAGGCGCAGCAGGTAGACCCCGGGGGCGTAGCCGCCGAGGTCGAGCGTAGTAGTGCCGGCCGTCAGGTCGTGTATCTCCAGCCGACGGCCCTCGACCGAGAGCACCTCCAGCCGTCCGCCGGTGAACCCGTCACCCGGCGTCACCACCACGCGGCCCTCCGTGGGGTTGGGACTCACCCCAAAGTTACGAATCTTTTTCGAAAAATGCAAATAAAATTCGGGTGGAGAGGGTGGGTTTTCGTGGGGTTTGGGTGCCCTCAAGTAGCCCCCAACTCCCTCTGTTGTCCGCTTGTTGTCCGCTTGTTGTCCGGTTGTTGTCCGCTTTTAAAGCGGACAACAACCGGACAACAAGCGGACAACAAGCGGACAACAGTGCTAGTTGACCTCTGGTTTACCTGTCGTTGGAGGGTAACTATTTTTGGGTCGAAGGCAATAATAATGTTCGTCGCGCGTTAGAAATATTGTTAAAAACAGGTTGCTTTATGAATACAAATATGATTGTCCGCCGCCTGATGGCTTTCGTCGCTTTGGCGACGATGGCTGCGGGATGCAGCATCTACCACCCCCAGGCGGTCGATATTCCGCTGATCAACCATGCCGGCGACACGCGCGTGGATGCCTCGGCGTCGGTGTCGGCGCTGGTGTTCCCCGACGCGATAAATGTCAATGCCACGTTGAGCCACGGTTTCACCGACTGGCTGGCGGGTCAGGTGCATGTGAATTACGGCGGGGAGAACTTCTACACCCAGCTGGCTCCCGGCGCCTATCTGCCTCTGGGTGAGCACGGTCTGCTTGAGGGATACGCGGGTGTGGGCTTCGGCAGCGTGTGGCGTCAGCAGGAGAAAACGGTGACAACCGACACCTCGTCTTATACCTATATCGACTATGAATACTCAGGCCGTTTCACGGTGCCTTTCGGACAGGTGAACATCGGGTGGCACGACCTGACGGGTGCCCACATCGACCTGGCCCTGGGTGTCAAGGCGGGCGGCTACATGCCCAATTTCAACTATCGCGACTATGGGTCGGACGGCGCGCTGCGTCCCGACGGCAGCTTCTCCTATTCCACGCCCAGCCTGCTGCTGGAGCCCCAACTGGTGTTCCGTATCGGCAGCGAGACGGCCAAGTTCTGCCTCCGCGGCAGCTTCACATGGATGAGCGATTTCATGGGCGACAATACGTCGGGCAACTCGCACAATTTCACCATCGACATCTTCACCCTCAGTGCTGGTGTCAACTTTTCATTCTGATCCACTATGAAGAAAACGGTTTTGTTCATTCTTGCCCTTCTGTCGCTGACGGCATCGGCGCAGACGAAGCAGACGTACAAGTTCGCCGAGCGCGACTCGGCGCTCTATCTCGATGTGTGGCGTCCCGAGGTGCCGCGCGGCGACAAGGCCTGCGTGGTGGCCCTTTTCGGGGGCGGTTTCGTCATCGGCGAGCGCGACGACGAGCTGCAAGTCAACATCGCCCGGCAGCTGACGGCCCGTGGCTACACGGTGGTCAGTCCCGACTATCGGCTGGGCCTCAAGGATAGCGTCAAGGTGAAGTCCTTCAAGGGGCTGGCGCAGGTGAACGATATGTTCCAGTGGGTCATCGACATCGCCACCGAGGACTGTGCCGAGGCGGTGGCCTGGGTGGTGGCTCATGCCGGCGAACTGAACATCAATCCCGACCGCGTGGTGCTGACGGGCTGTTCGGCGGGTGCCATCACGGTGACGCAGCTCGACTACTGCCGCGCCAACGGACTGCCGCAGGCATCGGTGCTTCCGCAGGGATGGAAGCCTGCCGCCGTGGTGCCCTACGCGGGCGCCATCATGAGCAAGGGCACGCCCCGCTACAAAACCCCGCCGGCTCCCACCATGTTCATGCACGGCACCAAGGACAAGATCGTGGCCTACAAGCGTTTCCCGGCGGTGTTGAGCCACGCCCTCTACGGTGCTCACACGCTGTTCAAGGTGTTCAAGAAGGGCGGATACCCTGTGTGGATAGTGCGCTACGAGGGCATCGGGCACGAGGTGGCGTCGTTCCTGCCGGCGTCGGTCGACCTGTTCTGCGGCTTTGTCGAGCAGGTGTTCAACGGGCGTGTGACCACCATGGACGCCGTCATGCGCGACCAGAAGCTGGTTCCCACCAAGTGGACCAAGATGAATGTGATTGACTTGTACAGATGAATAAGATAGAGATTATGGCGCCGGTGGGCTCGTGGGAGAGCCTGCGGGCGGCCTTGCAGGGCGGTGCCGACGCCGTATACTTCGGTGTGGGCAAGCTGAATATGCGGTCGCGCTCAGCGGCAAACTTCACGGTGGACGACCTGCCGCACATCGTGGCGGTCACCCGCGAGGCCGGAGTGCGCACCTACCTCACCGTCAATACCATTATATATAATTCTGAAATCGACGAGATGCACCGTCTGCTCGAGGCGGCCCAGGCGGCCGGTGTCAGCGCCATCATAGCCTCCGACATGGCGGTCATCGGCTATGCCAACCAGATTGGTGTCGAAGTGCACATTTCGACCCAGTGCAATGTCTCCAACACCGAGGCGGTGCGATGGTATGCTCGGTTTGCCGACGTAATTGTCACCGCCCGCGAGCTGTCGCTCGGTCAGGTGGCTGAGATTACCAAGTTCATCGCCGACAACGACATACGTGGGCCCAAGGGCGGGCTGGTGCAGGTGGAGGTGTTCGCCCACGGCGCCCTCTGCATGAGCGTCAGCGGCAAGTGCTACCTCTCGCTCGACAACTATAACTATTCGGCCAACCGTGGCGCCTGCCTGCAGCTGTGCCGTCGTGGCTACATTGTCACCGACAAGGAGAGCGGCATGGAGCTGGAGGTGGACAACGAATACATCATGTCGCCCAAGGATCTCTGCACCATAGGCTTCCTGGACAAGATAGTGAAGGCCGGGGTGCGGGTGCTGAAGATCGAGGGTCGGGGCCGGAGTGCCGACTATGTGCGCACCGTCACCGAGTGTTACCGCGAGGCCGTGGAGGCCATCGCCGACGGCAGTTACAGCCAGGAGAAGATAGAAGGGTGGATGCAACGCCTTGCCACCGTGTTCAATCGAGGCTTCTGGGATGGCTACTACCTGGGGCGACGCCTGGGCGAATGGAGCGACCGCTACGGCAGTCAGGCCACCGAACAGAAGGTCTATCTGGGGCCTGTGCACAACTATTTCGGCCGCATCGGTGTGGCCGAGGTGCAGCTGCAGACCGCCGAGACGCTCCGTGTGGGCGACGAGGTGATGGTCATCGGTGAGACTACCGGCGTCTATCGCGCCACCATCGAGGAGATGCGTACCGACCGCGACCCGGTGCCCGAGGTGCATCAAGGCGACCGTTTCAGCTTTGCCACCCGGGAAACCCTGCATCGTGGCGACAAGGTGTACCGTATTGATACCGTGACAGATGAGTTCTAACTGGGATCCTAACAAGCAAGGCAAGTTCCGTAACAGTATCGGAGAGGAGACCCCTAAGAGGCTTTCGCCGCAGGAACGCAACACCTTCTCGACCGACATCGAGCCCGAGAAGGCTGTCCTGGTGAGTGTTTGCGTTGCGGGACAGACCATGGAGCGCACCGAGGAGTACCTCAGTGAGCTGGCTTTCCTGCTCGAAACCGCGGGCGGTGTGGCCCTGAAGAAGGTGGTGCAGCGGTTGGAACGCCCCGACCCCCGCACCTATATCGGCAGCGGAAAGCTGGAAGAGCTGAAGGAGTACAAGCAGGCCCTCGATGCCGACTTCATCGTTTTCGACGACGAATTGTCGCCCGCCCAGTTGCGCAACCTGGAGAAAGAGCTCGAATGCCGCATACTGGATCGCACCACCCTGATTCTTGATATCTTTGCCAAGCGTGCCCGTACCTCGACTGCCAAGACGCAGGTCGAGTTGGCCCAGTTGCAGTATATGCTGCCGCGACTGACGCGTATGTGGACCCACCTGGAACGTCAGCGGGGTGGTATTGGAATGCGTGGCCCGGGTGAGACTCAGATCGAGACCGACAGGCGTCTGATCAAGGAGAAGATCACCCTGTTGCGTGAGCAGTTGGACAAGATTGACCGCCAGAAGACCCTCCAGCGTAAGAACCGCGAATCGCTGGTACGTGTGGCCCTGGTGGGCTATACCAACGTTGGAAAGTCGACCCTGATGAACTTGCTTTCGAAGAGTGATGTCTTTGCAGAGAATAAGCTCTTTGCCACACTTGACACGACGGTACGCAAGATGGTCATCGGCAACCTGCCGTTCCTGCTGACCGATACCGTCGGGTTCATCCGCAAACTGCCTACCCAGCTGGTGGAGAGTTTCAAGAGTACGCTGGATGAAGTGGTCGAGGCCGATCTGCTGTTGCATGTGGTCGATATCTCACACCCCGACCATGAGGAGCAGGTGGCCGCCGTAGGGCGCACACTGGAGGAGATAGGTGCTGCCGACAAACCGGTTATCATGGTCTTTAACAAGGTGGATGCCTACACCTATGTCGAGAAGGATGAGGACGACCTATCGCCGGCCACGCGGGCCAACTGGACTCTGGAAATGCTGGAACAGAGCTGGATGTCGAAACAAGGCAAGTGCATTTTCATCAGCGCGGCGCAACGGCAGAACATCGACACCCTGCGTCAGATGCTCTACGACGAGGTGGCACGCATCCATGCAGTGCGCTACCCCTACAATAACTTCTACTATTGATCTTGGTGCAGGAACGTGTAGACGGCCTGAGCCTTGACAGGACCTATGGCGGCTGTGAGGTCGTCAAGGGTCTGCAACTGGATTTGTTTGACGCTGCCAAAGCGTAGCAACAGGTCGTGTGCCGTCTTCTCGCCGATGCCGGGGATGTCTGTCAGTGAAGTGCGGAAGGTGCCTTTGGATCGCTTGTCCTTGTGGAAGGTGATGGCGAAGCGGTGCACTTCATTCTGAATTTGCTCGAGGAGGTGGAACAGAGGGTCGGTGGGTTTGAGCTGTACGACGGCTATCTCGCCTTGTGGGTTGTAGCGTAGAACTTCGTTTGTGCGGTGATTGTCGTCTTTGGCTAATCCGGCTATAGGCAGGTCGCAGTTCAACTGCTCGCGCAGTACACGGCGTGCCATCTCCATCTGTCCTTCGCCACCGTCGACGATGAGCAGGTCGGGTAGAGGGTTGTTTTCACCAAGGAGTCGACTGTAACGGCGTTTAATCACCTCGGCCATAGAAGCATAGTCGTCAGGACCCTCCACGGTTTTTATGTTGAATTTACGGTATTCTTTGCGGTTGGGTTTGCCACTGGAGAAGCGTACCATGCCTGCTACGGGGTAGGCTCCTTGGATGTTGGAGTTGTCGAAGCATTCTATCTCTCTTGGCAATGTGGGCAGATCGAGGATTTTCTGCAGCCGTTCCAAGAGCCGTTCGGTACTTTCCTTCTTGCGTTCTCCATTGAGCAGGGTGCGTTGATGTTCGCATTGTTTGCGATAGCTCTCTACATTCCGGAGCGATAGTTCGAGCAATTTGCGCCGATCTCCCTTGGGCGAGACAGTCTGTTTGAGATATTCCTCCGGCAGTTCGGGGACGGGGAAGGGAAGGATCACTTCGGAGGCAGTGCTCTGGGTCTGTTCGTGAAGGGCGGGTACAACGGTGGAGAGAATCTCGACATCGCTCTCGTCAAGTTGCTTACGGACTTCACTGTTGAGGCTGTAGATGATGGCACCCTGTTTGACACGCATCATATTGACCCATGCGTACTGCTCATTGCTGAGGATGCTGACAACATCGACGTCACGCACGTTGGTGCCGACCACCGTGGAGCGGCTTTGGTATTCTTCGAGTAGGTGTATTTTGTGTTTGATGGTCTCGGCCTCTTCAAAGCGCAGGTCAGTGGCGTAGGCGTACATCTGCTTTTTGAGTTGGTCGAGGATGTTGGCGAAGTCTCCTTTGAGAATGTGTCGGATATTGTCGATAACAGCTTGGTATTCTTCCTTGCTTTGCTTCCCTGCACAGGGAGCCCCGCAGAGACCAATCTGATATTTCATGCAAGGTCGTCCTTGCATGGTATTGCAAGTGCGGTATTGGAACAGCTGACGGATGATGTCCTGCAGTTGTCGTAGGATGGTACCGTTAGGGTAGGGACCAAAGTACTGACCTCGGATGTCACGTTTGCGTGTGTAAATTAGTCGTGGGTATGGCTCGTCAGTGATGCATAGGTAAGGGTAGGTCTTGTCGTCCTTGAGCATTGAGTTGTAGCGCGGTTGGTAGCGCTTGATGAGACTGTTCTCAAGCAGAAGGGCGTCGACTTCGGTGGCGACGACGGTGACGCGGATGTCGCGTACCGATCGCACGAGCATTTTAATCTTGGGGCTTTTGTCGTCGTAGTGTGAAAAGTATGAGGCGACACGGCGTTGGAGGTTTCGTGCCTTACCGACGTAGATGACTTTACCGTCGGCATCAAGATGCTGATAGACGCCAGGGCTTTCGGGTATGGTTTTCAGCCGGAGGGCGATGTGGTCGATGTTAGGGTTTATACTGGCGTCGATCACAGGTCGTAGTCGAGCTTGGCTTTGGTGATGGTGATGCCGAGGGTGTGGATGCCTTCAAGGTCGTACTGACTGGTTGTGTGGCAGACCTCCATCTGATGGATACCTTTGCTGTTAAAACTGAAGTAGTTGCGGATACGACTTGAGACTGTACGATAGCCATCGATCATCTCGCCGCGCCAACGACCTTTCTCGCGTAGTACTACATGTCCATAGAATTGACGCTGTTCACCACCGGGAGATTTCAGTTCAATAATCACAGGTACCTCGTTGTATCGATAGAGGGTCGTGTCAACAGCAACGGTGAAGTCGATGTTGTAATAGTCCTCTATGTTACTAATGTTGATATCAAACACTTCAGGGGTAAAGCGGTTCCAGATGTTGCGGTCAAAGGTATGCTCGTCTTCGAAGACAGTATTGCCACCACAAGAGGTGCAGAGGGTGAGGAGTGCGGCTATCAGGAATAGATGGAATCGTTTCATGAGATTTTGTTTCTTTTTTTCAACAGTTCTTGTACAATCTGCACAGCATTGGTGGCGGCGCCTTTGCGGATATTGTCGGCAACCACCCAAAGGTTAAGGCTGTTGGGTTGTGATGGGTCTTGACGTAGACGACCTACCCACACTTCATCGCGGTGATGGGCGAGAATAGGCATGGGGTATTGGTTTTGAGAAGGGTCGTCATAAAGGATGACACCAGGAGTGTCGGCGATGAGACGGCGCACGTCGTCAAGACGATAGGGTTTTCGTAGTTCGATATTGATGGCCTCGCTATGACCGCCAACCACGGGTACACGTACCACTGTGGCTGTGATGGCAATGGATGGATCGGCATAAATCTTGCGGGTCTCATCGATGAGTTTTTGCTCTTCAGTAGTATACCCATCAGATTGGAAGTCGCCCCCATGAGGGAAGAGGTTGCGATGGATGGGGTAAGGGTAGGCCATCTCTTGAGGTGTCTGCCCCAACTCTTCAGCCTCGAGTTGTCGGACGGCTTTAATACCAGTGCCAGTAATACTTTGGTAGGTGGCGATTACCAAGCGACGAATGCCATATTCTCGTTGTAGCGCCGAGATGGCGAGTACCATCTGGATGGTGGAGCAGTTTGGATTAGCAATAATACGGTCGTCATTTTTGACGGCATCGATATTGATTTCTGGCACTACTAGCGGTATCGAGGGGTCTTTACGCCATGCCGAACTGTTATCGACCACCGTTGTGCCCACAGCAGCGAAAAGAGGTGCATACTGTCGTGAGGCGGCAGCGCCAGCCGAGAAGATTGCATAATCCGGATGTGCGGCAATAGCATCTTCGACACTCATCACCGTCAAGGTGCGCTCTGCAAACTTAATCGCCTTACCTACTGACTTTGGTGAAGCGGCAGCGATTATTTCTTCTTTTTCAAAGCCCCGCTCGGCTAGCACAGTCAACATTTCTCGACCCACTAGGCCGGTGGCTCCCACTACAGCAATCTTCATTGAACTTATCGTATCAGTGTCACTGTACCCTTCAGTACGTGAGTACGTTTGGGTGTGTATTCGTTGGTATAACGGATGAGGTAGGTGTATACACCCTGTGGACAGGGGGCACCGTTCAAGTCGTGGCCGTCCCACGGACAGTCAGGAGTGTCGCAGCGGAATACCAACTGTCCGTTTCGGTTGAAGATCAGCATCTCTTGAGTGAGCGTGTGGGTGCTGATTGAACTGAAGATGTTGTTTCCGTTAGCATTGTCGGGGGTGAAGGCATTGGGCACCCAGAAACTCTCTTTGCGTAAGGGAATGACGATATGGGTCGAGTCGACACAACCATAAGGACTACGAGCCAACAACCAGATGTCAGCCTCGTCTAATTCGGCGGGCATGGTATAGTAGGCTGTGGCTGACGAGTAGGTGAGGCCGTTGGGCATCTCCCACACACGCGAGTCGCTGTTGATGGAAATATCGTTCAACACAACATCGAGGTTGTCGAAGTCGAAGAAATCACGGCTGGCCTTGATTCCGGCAGTAACAGGCAGAATGGTGAGGTCGAGTTGTACCACCGAGTCACAGTCCCAGATATTCTTGAGCACAATGGTGTCAAGAATAGCCGTGGCGGTATTGCTGGTGGTATAGGTCTGACCATTGATCCAAGTGTAAGGTTTACAGTCGTAGACATGATCGACGGTATAGCTGGTGTTCAATACCTTGAGGTCGAGGTGCACGGTGGAATCGCATCCAGGCACCGAGGTCAGAGTTACAGTGGCCTGAGTGGTGGTGGTGTAGGTTTGGTTATTGGCACTCCAAACGTAGCTCTCACCCTGGCAGATTCCCTTGACAGTGGTAGTGTCGAAGTTGGGGTAAATACCAACCAACATAGTCTTGTAGTTGGTGTTGCCATTGGTAAAGTCGATGGAAGTTTGGACGTAAATGGAATCAATCTTGTTGTTCAAACGGCCTTCGGTGGGCAGGTTGGCTAGCAGGGTGATAGGTTGACTGTGGATGACCTGGTTGTTTGTCCATTCACCTATGGTGATACATTGTTCTGTTGGAAGTTGGATATCGACACCATTGCTACGGCGGAAGACGCGGTAAACGACCGTATCGGCCTGCTGGATGTAGGGATATTCGAGGGTCAGATTTGCACTTTGTCCTTCGCAGATGTTGAGCACATTGTTGGATGTGCTTTGTCCAGCGGTATGGATGCTGAGGTCGTTAGCAGTATCGATACCGATGACGATGGTGTCGTAAAGGTTGTACCAATCCTGATTGGCATTCATGAACTTAAGGTGGAAGACATAGCGCGACACGCGGGTAGGACTGACTACAGCGCGTGTGAGCGTACCGCAGTTGGGGTAGGTGGGAGAAAGCGACTCTTGCTCCATGGGGTAGTAGTAACCGTTGGTATCGTTGACATCTTGGGTGAGGAGGATGGTGTCTCCGTTGTCGAGAAGGCGGTACCATTCAGCCAGATAGTTTGTGCTGCCACGGGGCGTGAAACGGTAGCTCTGCTCATAGATAGTGCTTGTAAAGTTGTTTTTGCCTGTTGGCCAGAAAGCTGCCGGTGCACCGTTCTCCACAAAGAAGGTGGTCGAACCAAACGCACCTTTCGTCTGTGGCATTCCAGTGGCATTCTGGATGCCAATAACGGCATTCGATGTAGAAGGACAGCATCCACGTTCTTTGACATGTACCTCGATGATATTAGATCCTTCGTAGCAGACAATTTGATACGACTCACGCTGTGAAGTGTTTCCATATTGAGGTATATCGTTCCAGGAGGCAATGATTTTCCGACAGGGGAACTCGTCAATCACACCATAATAGATACCTTGGTTTCCTGACATTAACGATCCTCCCGATCCCGTATAGGTGTCTTCATACACACCATAGATAGCATTGTTTGTTTTCACAATGTCTCCTGGTCCAGGGTTGCTTGTTGTCCAGGGAATGGGGGAATGAATGCTATATGGACAGAAGGGGCCATTATAATGTACATCAGTCATAGGGGTGGTAGTGAAGTTGACTAACCCGTTGTCACCAATTCGGAACTGTGTCTTTTGTTCGCCGAAGAAAAAGAAGGGGAAGCCCAACTGTGTCGGTGAGGCTGCATAGTCATCATCATTGTTGATCTGCATCTTAGTCACGTTGGGGGCGGGATAATTGATATAAAATGTCGTATCGACTGGATTGTATGGAATCACGTCGACATAATATCCGCCGTTGAAGAACTGTACCGGCAGGTAGGGCATACACGAAAGCACCAGCGTACGTTGAGAGTAGGTCACTGCGGTGTCCCATCCTTCGTGGCGATATTGAATGATGGGCGTGTGATCATGCTTCTGCTTGATTTGCACTTCGGGACAGGGCTCCGTCACCTCGGGCCATTGGTATTCACCACACTCTGTGGCGGGCGAAGGGTCGCTGTTGCCGAATGAGCTCTGTGCTGTGGCTGTCCCCGTAATGGTGGTCAGCAGGGCTGCGAAAATCAGTGTACGGTATTTCATCATTGTATTTGTTTTTATCGTATCAGGGTCACCGTGCCTTTGAGCACATGGGTGACGTTAGGTTCATATTCTGTGATGTAACGCACCAGGTAGACATAGCTGTCTTGCGGGCAGGGGTTGCCATTCAGGTCGGTGCCGTCCCAGGCGCAATCAATCTCATTGCAGCGGAACATAATCTCGCCGCGACGGTTATAGATGACGGTCTGCTCTTTGACCAGATGGTTACTGAAGGTATGGAAGCGGTCATTGCCGTTGGCCGGGTCATCGGGAACGAAGGCATTGGGCGCCCAGATGACGTCGCGGTGGAAAGGAATGACAATCTTGGCCGTGTCGATACAGCCGTAGGGGCTGGTCTCAACCATGGTGAATACCGCCGAGTCGAGATTGTATGGGGCGGTGAAGTAGACCACAGGCCCATGCTGTGGCTCGCCGGCCGGCAGGTACCATGTGCGACCATTGCCGCCGGTCGAGACATCGGTCAGCACCACATCGAGGTTGTCAAAGTCGAAATAATCGCGGGTGGCTTCGATGATAGGCGTCATGGGCGTCATCGTGAAATCGAGCTGTACCAGCGAGTCGCACCCCCAGATGTTCTGCAGGTGCACCGTATCGATGGCCGCTGTCGCCGTGTTCGTCTCCGTATACGTGTGGCCGTTCAGCCAGGTGTAGGGTTTGCAGACATGCACCTCGTCCACCGATGCGCTGGCATTCGACACCGTCAGGTTCAGGTGTACAACCGAGTCGCATCCTACAGCCGTCGGAATGTTGAGTTGCGGACTGGTGGTCGAAGTGGTGTATTGCTGTCCGTTGACGGCCCAGGTGAAGATCTCACCCTCGCAGATACCATGGTATTCCGTCGTGTCGTAGCTCGGGAAGACGCGCACCAGGAGGGTCACCGACGTGTAGCATCCGCTGATGAACTCGACGTAGGAGAAGTCGACCAATATGGAATCGATCTCACCGGGCTGTATGTTCATGGCCTGCTCGTCGGGGTGGAGGATCAGGGGAATGCGTTTCTGCCGCAGCTGCTCGTCCTCATACATCTGGCCAAAGACCAGCAGACTGTCGGGCAGCTGGGTGTTGGCGCCGCCGGTGATGCGGGTGATGTGGTAGATGGCCTGCGAGGTGTCCTGCAGTTCAGGGTATTCGAGCATCATGCGTGCATCCTGACCGCCACAGATATCCATCTGGTGTTGGTCGACCGGGGCACCGGCGGGACGCAGCGTGAGCGCATTATTGGTGTCCATGCCGATGGTGATGGTGTCGCGCAGGATGTACCATGTCTGGGTGGCATCCATGAAGCGCAGCTCGTACACGTAGCGCGACACTTCGGTCGGCGTCACCACAGCGCGGGTCAGGGTGGGGCAGGTGGAGAGCACTCCGCCCATGGGGGTGAAGTATCCGTTGGTGTCGTAGATGTCCTGCGTCAGCACTATCGAGTCGCGTCCGTCGTCGAAAATGCGGAACCACTTGTCGCTGTAGTTGGTGGTACCCTGGGGTGTGAAACGGAAAGAGATGCTGTCGAGTTCGGTGGTCAGCAGGTTACCGTCCACCCCTTGGTTGTCGCTGGTGGGGTAGAAGGCCGCCGGCGAATTGGGAGTCACGTTGAATGTCGACTCGCCGAAGCCGCCTTTCACCTGCGGTACGCCCGTGGCGTTCTGGATCCCCAGCAGACCGCGCCCGTTCTGCCAGTCGGTGTTGATGCCACGACGCTTGACATGCACCTCGATGATGTTCGAGCCTTCGTAGCAGACAATCTGATAGGTGCAGCGGTTGTCGAGGTTGCGCGAGCCCGGGAAAGTGGGGATGCCGTTCCACGAGCAGATGATCTTGCGGCACGGAAATTCGTCCTGCACGCCGTAGTAGATGCCCTGGTCGCCGTGCAGGTAGGAGGCGATGGGGTGGGTGTCCTCGTAGATGCCGTAGATGGCGTCGCGCATGTCGGCCACCGTGGTGCCCATACCCTTGGGGGCTCCGGTGGTGGTCTCTTCCGGCCACGGCATCTGGGCATTGTACTTCCAGGGGCAGTATTTGTTGGCAGCATTTGTGTTGAACGACACCAAGCCGTTGGCTCCCAGCACGAAGGCATTCTTCTGCAGTCCGAAGAAAAAGAAACTGAATGGAATGGGCGTCGTCGTGGCGGCAAAGTCATCGTCGGTCGACACGGGCATCTTGGTACCCAAGGCGAAGGTGGTGTCTGGCGGGTCGAAGGGGATGGTGTCGACGGTGTATTGGCCATTGAAGAGCTGCACCGGCAGGAACGGCATACATGTCAGCACCAGCGTCCGCTGCGAGCAGGTGACCACCGTGTCCCAACCCTGGGCACGATACTGCTTCAGGGGGGTGTGGTCGTGCTTCTGCTTGATCTGCACCTCGGGGCAGGGCGACTGCACTTCGGGCCACTGGTAGATGCCGCAGTCGTTGACCGGACTGGGGTCGCTCGGACCGAAAGCGCCTTGTGCGCGCGAAATATTAGTAGCCGCCAATACGATGACCGCGAATGCTAATAATCTGTATATATGTCGTTTAGTGCTCATGCTATTCTTTGCTTTTAACTGCAAAGATACGATTTTTTGTCTACATAGATGCACCACAGCCCCAATTTGTTGTCAACCACGGCTGTATTTAACATTATTTAAGAGTCCGGGAAGGGCACACTCCCTGACTGCTCCCTGACAACGCCCTCACTGCTGGCTGGATGCTGGCTGAAAGTAGGCCTTTTTCAGCAAGGTTCCAGCAAGGTATCAGCTAGAAATCAGCGTAAATACCTGGAAATCCGAGAGTAAAGGTGTACTAGCACTACCTAATCCCTCTGGCGTTGAGTGCTTTATGGAATTTGGCTGCGTTGGCGTTGTGCTCGGCCAGGGTGGTGGCAAAGCGGTGGGTGCCGTCCATCATCTCGCTGGCGCAGAAGTAGATATAGCCGGTTTCCGGTGCATCGACTACGGCGTCGATGGAGGCCTTTGAGGGCAGACAGATGGGGGCTGGCGGCAGACCGGTGTGCAGATAGGTGTTGAACGGGCTTTCGGTGGCGAGGTGTCGGTTCAGGATGCGACGCAGGGTGAAGTCACCCACGGCATACTTCACCGTGGGGTCGGCCTGCAGAGGCATCCCCCGTTTGAGGCGATTGAGGTAGACGCTGGCAATCAAAGGCTTCTCACCGTTGTTGTTGGTCTCCTCTTCGACGATGGAGGCCAGCACAATGATGTCATGTTGACTCATCTGCTGGGATGCGACTTGCCGTTTTTTTACGGACCAGAAATTGTGGTATTCCTTCTCCATGCGTTGCATGAAGGCCTCAGGGGTGACGGTCCAGTAGAACTCGTATGTGTCTGGCAGTATGAGGTGGAAGCTGTCGAGCGTGACGTTGAAGTCGTCGTGCATCAGCTTCTGGTTGAGGTAATCGTTGAGCTGTTCGGGGGTACGGAACCTGCCGATGGTCAGCCGTATAGGGTCTTGCTGCCCGTTGCGTAGCTTGCGTACCAGGGCAAGTTCTTTCATGTGGGGCTCGACGATGTAGCTTCCGGGGCGCACCCGCTTGTCCAGTCCCAGGGCTTTGGCCATCGAACGGAAGGTTGCTGTCGCGTCGAGGCTGTCGCAGAGGGCCTCGAAGGAGGTGCCTTCGGGCAGGTAGATACGTGTGGCTTCGGCGTTTTTGGTTTTGGAATCCAGAACCTTCAGCACGGCAAACCCTCCGAGGAGTGCCAGTACGACCAGTATGGCTAGTATGATGAATGTCTTTTTCATTTGAGGATGAGTTGCATACGTATGTTGTCGATGAAGTGGCTGTCCAGTTCGAGCCACTCTCTGAATCGGCCGCATTCGGTGTAGCCTGCCTTGTGGAAGAGTGCCAGCGAGGCGGTGTTGATGGCCGCAATGTCGGCGTAGAGAGTGTGAAGATTGTAGTTTGATGTGGCCAGTTCTTGCAGTTGATGCAGCATGGCCAGGGCGTAGCCGCGGCGACGGTGTTCGGAGGCCACCATGATGCCCACGGCGGCGCGGCGGTTCAGCGGGTCGTAACTGTAGAGATCCACACAGCCAATGGCTGCGTTGGGTTTCTGACCCGTGGAACAGGGTAGGGCGTAGAGACGCAAAGTGCCGCTGGAAAGCGATGCCCCCTCTTCGGCCATCAGGGTGAGGTCAGGATGATGGTATGTCTCTAATTCCTTGTTCTTCATCACTGTTAGCTTATCTTGCTCCACATCAGCTTGTTTTTCGATTGAGTCAAGTGGCGTTGCAGTTCGGGGTATCGGGCCAGTTCGGGGTCGGATGCCAGCATGTCACGCACCAGGTCGCGACTGGCTTGCACAAGGGGTTCGTCGTCGACGATGGAGGCCAGTTTGAGGTCGAGCACACCGCTCTGTTGCAGCCCCTGCAGGTCGCCCGGGCCCCGCAGGCGCAGGTCGGCCTCGGCAATCTGGAAACCGTCGGTGGTGCTGCACATGGTGCGTATTCGTTCGCGGCTGGTACCGCTGAGGTTGTCCTTGGTCATCAGGATGCAGTAGCTCTGCTCAGCGCCGCGTCCCACCCGTCCACGCAACTGGTGCAGTTGTGAGAGGCCAAAGCGTTCAGCGTTCTCGATCACCATCACTGTGGCGTTGGGCACGTCGACACCCACTTCGATCACCGTGGTGCTGACCATGATGTGGGTCTTGCCCTGTTTGAAACGTTCCATCTCGTAGGCTTTCTCCTCGGGAGTGAGCTGACCGTGCATCATGGAGACTTGATACTGTGGCCGAGGGAAATAGCTCTGTACCATCTCGAGACCGTCTTCGAGGTCTTTGAGGTCTAGTTTCTCACTTTCGTGGATAAGAGGGTAGACGAAGTAGACTTGTCGTCCGGCATCGATTTGTTTTTTGAGGAAACTGAACACCAACGGCCTTCGAGGCTCGGTGCGATGATAGGTGCGTACTGGCTGACGACCAGGTGGCAGCTCGTCGATAACCGAGCAGTCGAGGTCGCCATAGAGGGTCATGGCCAGTGTTCGCGGGATGGGGGTAGCGGTCATCACAAGGATGTGAGGCATCCCTTTCTCCCACAGTTTAGCACGTTGTTCGACGCCGAATCGATGCTGTTCGTCGATGACCACCAAACCAAGTCGTTGGAATACCACGTCGGTCTCGATCAATGCGTGGGTGCCGATGACGATGCGGGTCTCACCGCTGGCAATGCGTTGTTTGATTTTCTTCTTCTCGGCCGTACGTACACTCCCGATGAGCAGCTCGACACCGATATCGAGGCCTTCGAGCATCCGCAGGAAAGTGTAGTAGTGTTGGGTGGCTAATATTTCGGTCGGTGCCATGAGGCAGGCCTGACAACCGTTGTCGAGTGCCAGGAGCATCGACATCAGTGCCACGAGGGTCTTGCCGCTACCCACGTCACCCTGTAGCAGACGGTTCATCTGGCGACCGCTACGCATGTCTTCGCGTATTTCCTTGATGACACGTTTCTGGGCTCCTGTCAGCGGGAATGGGATCTTTTCACGATAGAAACGGTTAAAGCATTCGCCCACGGTGCTGAAAACCAAACCACGGGATCGGTTAAGTCGTGCCGAATGGGCAAATTGGTAGTCGAGTTGCAGGAAGAAGAGTTCTTCGAACTTCAGCCGTGCGCGTGCGTTGTCGAGTTGGGTCTGACTGTCGGGGAAGTGGATGGCTTTCAAGGCTTCGGCACGCCCCATGAGATGGTATCGTTGCAGCACTTCCAGAGGCAGGGTTTCCTCGATGGCTCCGATGCAGCTGCAAAGGGTCTCTGTCAGGCGTGCCATGGCTCGCGTGCCTAGACCGTGTTGCTTCATCTTGTCAGTGGTGTTGTAGACGGGTAGGAATGTGCATTTTCCTACTGCTTCGCTGCTACTGACTTCCAACTCGGGGTGTGTCATCTGCCACTGTCCGTTGAAAAGCGAGGGCTTGCCCATGATGGTGTAGCTCACATTGGGTTTCAGCTTCTCGCGTACCCATTTGGTGCCTGCAAACCACACCAGTTGTAGTGCCCCTGTACCATCGTTGAAGTCTACTGTGAGCCGTTCACGCCGTGGGCCGGTGCTGACTACTGTCATGTTGCTCACCGTACCGTGCAACACCACAATGCCACTCTCTTCGGTTATCGAGGCTATGGTGCAGCTTTTTGAACGGTCGATATGCCGGAAAGGGAAGTACTCTAGCAGGTCCATGGCGGTATGAAGGCCTAATTCGGCAGCCAATACCTTGGCCCTGGAAGGTCCAACGCCCTTAAGGTATACTATGTCGTCACTGGGTTGCATGGGTTAGGCGTTCCCGCTCGAGGGTACTGCTGATGTTGATATGGTCGGCATCGGCCATCACAAGGAGGGTCTCGATGGAGGGGTCTTGTGCTCGGTTGACGCTGGCCACAAGTTGCTCATACTCGAAGTCTTGAGCTGTCCGGATACCACGAATAATACATTGGGCCCCAAGACGATGGCAGAGGTCGATGGTCATGTCGCCATAGGATGTCACTTCCACCTGTGGCAAATCGGACAGGGCCTGTCGGATACGCTCAATTCGTTCTTCGACGCTAAACAGGTAGTGTTTCTCCGAATTGACGCCAACAGCAACGATTAGACGATCGAAAAGGGGAGCCACACGGCGCACGATGGCTTCGTGTCCGGCAGTAAAGGGGTCGAATGATCCAGGGAAAAGCGCGGTGGCCATAGCGTTAGAACTGATAGATGAGACGGAAAAGGATGCTGTGGTTGTAACAGTCGTTGCTCCAACTCTGCCAACGGCCGTGGATGTATTCGGAGAAAAGCCACTCGCGTTTGACGGGCATGATGGAGTATTGCCATCGGATGTTGAACTGTAGGCCGCGCCAGACGGTGAAGCGTGCGTCGGCCACTACCGAGAAATCGTCTGGCAGGAAGCTGTAGTTGGTGGTGTCGGGGATGAAATAGTTGGTGTCAATGCTGCCCGAGAAATGAGGCTGATCCACCAAGCGGCCGTAACACATACCCACGCCGATGAGCATTCCACCGTAGGGATCCTGGTAGTGAAAGAGAAGCGGGATGTCGATATAGTTGAGCTTGATGTTGGCAGAATATGGATTGTAGTATTTCTGAAAGGTGCCGCGCTGGGAGAAGAGCGCCTCGATGCTGAGTCCCCAGCGGTTGTTGTCGCTGATAGAGGCCAGGGCGCCGACGCCGCCGTTGTAGCCTACCTGCCGGAAGCCTTTGAGCTCATCGCCCTCGATTTGTGACAAACTGACGCCGGAGGTGACAAACGCATGGATACGTTGTGCATGTAAACCCACGGGCATCATCAATGTAAGTAGCAGGAGTAAAGGCAGTCGTTTCATATATTTTTCCAGTTTTTTGTCAGTATTTTCCAGTCAGTAAAAGTGCGGTAATGGCGCATGTAACGTAGCATGAGACGTTTCTGTACTTCGTCCGGGGCATCTGCGAAGAGGTCAGTAGGGGAGAAGACCCCCGGTCGACCGGTATAACCTACCCAGGTTGTGCGTCCTACCAACACATGAAGGCAATCCTTGAAGTAGTTTTTCTTGTGTCGTTGGAACCAAAATAGCACTGGCGAAAGTAGTAGTAACAGCAGAGCTGTGCCCACATCGAACATTCTTTTGGTGCGTCTCGAAGTGTCGGTGCTGATAGTATCCAGCTCTGTCACATATACATCCTCTGAGGTGAGTATGCTTTCGCTTCCGATGATATAGTCACCCTCAGCGGGTGCTATCTTGTATTCTACACCGGTGGTCTTCAACCGTGCCATCAGTTCGATGATCTGCTGCAAAGTCAAGTCTTTGCCGCAGAAGACCACCTCCTCGACACGTTCAATCCGGATCAGGTCTTGCAGGTGGCGGCATTCGCTATCATCGGTCTCCATCAGAAGGCTATCGGGCAGTCCTGTTGCTGAATAAAGACTATGAATGCGAGATGCCTCGGCAATGCTCCCCACAATAAGGGTGCTCCCGCGCTTGCGTGTGCGTAGCGTGTAACCTTTTACATTGCAAAGTCCAAGAACCACTCTTATTAGTAAAGTACTTATCAATGTCCAGAGTGACCCTAGTATCAAAAGCATACGCGAGTAACGTTGACTCTCGTCAAGCAATGAGTAGAAGGCAAGCAGCAGCAGCAGTCCGACTCCCATGCCACGAATGATACGACCCATACGCAATGGGCGATCATAACCACCGTGAAGCCAACTACTACACATCAAGATCAGTATGTACAGTGGCACAATCAGCATCAAATACTCTGGCGGATAGTAATCGCTGCCAACGCCTTTGACATTTTCCCATAGTCCCTTGAGCAATGCAAAACCACCATAGGCCACTAGGAAGTCTGCCAGCGGTACGGCTACACGGGCCGCGATGCGACGCAGCCATGCCATAGCAGCCCGTAGCCAGATGGCCAGGTGCAGTAGCATGTTGAATATTCGCGCATTGCGCCCGGTGAAATATCGATTCACGAAGATCGCCATGGCATTGTAGAAGGTGTAGACGTAGTTCATCGACCCTTTACGCGTACTCTCACCCTTATAGTGGATGATGCGTGTGGTGGGCATGTAGTAGTTTTTCCATCTAGCTAGATGGATACGCCACGAGAAGTCGATGTCCTCACCATACATGAAGTAGCTCTCATCGAGTCCTCCTATCTGGGCATATACCTCGCGGCGGAACATCATGAAGGCTCCAGGCATGATCTCAATCTCATTGATTTCGTCTTCGTCCAGATGCCCCATGTAGTAGGCTGCAAAGCGGCGTGAATGAGGGAAGAGGTGTGTAAGCCCCACAATCTTGTAGAACGATGCCGCAGGTGACGGGAAACCTCGTTTGCTTTCCCGCAGGTAATTGCCTTTGCCATCAATCATTTTGACACAGAGGCCGCCACAGTCGGGATGCGCCGTCATGAAATCTACACACCGCACAAAGGTATCGCGTTCCACCACTGTATCGGGGTTGAGCAGCAACATGATACTGCCTTTCGATTGGGCGAGGGCCATATTATTGGCCTTCGCAAAGCCAACATTGTCATGATTCTCGATGACATGAACCTCGGGAAAATCCCGACGCACCATTGCCACCGAGTCGTCGACAGAGTCATTGTCAACCACCCACACCTCCAGCGCCAACTCCGTACCGTCCGATAGTTGGCGCTCCGAGTTGTAGACCGACGCCAGGCACTGTTTGAGGAAGTACTTGACGTTGTAGTTGACTATAACTACCGACAGGGTCACTTCTTGCGGGTCTTCTTCTTATCGGCTTTCTCAATGATGGCCATGGCCTGGTCCACAGTCAGTGTCAGCGGATCCACACCCTTGGTCAGGCGGAAGTTCTCGCCGCGATAGGTCAGGTAGGGACCAAAGCGACCGATATTGCTCACCAGTGCTTCGCCCTCCACCACACCGATTTGGTGCGGGTAGACCTTCTTCAACTCTTCTTTCTGCATCTCGGCCTCGCGCTTGATCTTGATGATTTCGATGGCGCGTTCCAGACTCACCTCGTACGGATCGTCGTTCTTGCCCAGTGAGTAGAATTTGCTATTGTGCCGCACATAGGGGCCGAATTTGCCGATACTGACGATGACATCCTTGTCTTCAAACTGTCCCAGCGTCCGCGGCAAGTCGAAGAGACTCAGTGCATCTTCCAACGTGATGGTCTCGATGCTCTGGCCTTTCTTCATGCTGGCAAACAGGGGCTTCTCGTCGGTGTTGGTCTCGCCGATCTGCACCAGTGTGCCATAGCGGCCGATTTTGGCGTAGACGTTCTTGCCACTCTTTGGATCCACACCCAGCAGGCGGCTGCCCGTTGTGCGCTGGCTGGTCTGCTGTGTCTGGCGAATGTTCTTATGGAAGGGCTGGTAGAAGCCGTCGATCACCTTGCGCCACTCCTTCTGGCCGGCGGCGATGTCGTCGAAGTCTTTCTCCTCCGTAGCCGTGAAGTTGTAGTCCATGATGTTGGAAAAGTGCTCCATCAGGAAGTTGTTGACCACACATCCGATGTCTGTCGGGAACAGTTTGCCTTTCTCGGCATAGCCTTTCTCGATGCGTTCGCCCTTCTTCACCTGATTACCATTGAGAGTCAGTACCGTGCAGTGGCGTTCGGGGGCTTCGCGATCCTCCTTGAGGATGTACTCGCGTTTCAAGATGGTGCTGATGGTGGGCGCATAGGTCGACGGGCGTCCGATGCCCAGGTCTTCCAGTTTCTTCACTAGACTGGCCTCCGTGTAGCGCGGTGGATGCTGTGTGTAGTGCTCCGCAGCTTCGCAGCTCTCCATCGTCAGGCGTGTCCCTTCGGGCAGTTTGGGCAGCAACGAGGCGTTTTCCTCGGATTCATCCTCGTCGTCGGTGCTTTCCATGTACACCTTCAGGAAGCCGTCGAACTTCACCTGCTCGCCCGAACAGTTGAAGGTCAGCTGCTGGTCGCTGATACCTATCTCGATTTCAGTCTTCTCGATCTCGGCGTCGGCCATCTGGCTGGCGATGGTACGCTTCCAGATGAGCTCGTAGAGGCGCCGTTGGGCACTCTCGGTATTGATGGTCTGGGCCGACAGGTCGGTCGGACGAATGGCCTCGTGGGCTTCCTGAGCTCCTTTGGTCTTGGTCTGATAGCGACGAGTCTTCAGGTAGTCGGCACCGTACTGTGCCGTGATTTCCTTCTTGGCCATGCCCAGCGCCAGGTCGCTCAGGTTGACGCTGTCGGTACGCATATAGGTGATATATCCGCTCTCGTAGAGCTGCTGTGCCACCTGCATCGTGCGGGCCACGCTGAAGCCCAGCTTGCGGCTGGCCTCCTGCTGCAAGGTACTCGTCGTGAACGGCGGCGCCGGTGTGCGGCGGGCAGGCTTGGTTTCGATGCGGCTGATCTTGAAGCTTGACCCTGCCAGACTCTGCAGCAGCTTCTCGGCTTCCTCGGCTGTGGCAAAGTGCCGGTTCAGCTCGGCACGCAGTATCTTGTTGCTGTCCACCGGGTGGAACAGGGCTGTCACGCGGAAGTAGGGCTTGCTCTTGAAGTTTTTGATCTCCTCCTCGCGCTCCACAATCAATCGCACGGCGACACTTTGCACGCGGCCGGCGCTCAAGGCCGGCTTGATTTTGCTCCACAGGATGGGGCTGATTTCGTAGCCCACCAGGCGATCCAGCACACGGCGCGCCTGCTGTGCGTCGACCAGGTTCATGTCAATCTGACGCGGATTTTCGATGGCGTGCAGGATAGCGGTCTTGGTAATCTCGTTGAAGACAATGCGTTGTGTGGTCTCAGGATTCAGCTTCAGCGTCTCCTGAAGGTGCCATGCGATGGCCTCTCCCTCGCGGTCCTCATCGGATGCCAGCCACACGCGGTCGGCGCCCTT
>JAEEGL012481338.1_pt1 | contig 22317 bp, 17 predicted proteins | sample 9134231 | NCBI WGS metagenome assembly JAEEGL01 (sample SAMN16246548, study PRJNA631951) | gut metagenome | biome: gut microbiome; feature: rumen; material: fiber-attached | host: Bos | place: Iran: Karaj | collected 2018-10 | reverse complement strand
TAAGATAGTAGAAACCGTTGCCGGATGTCTCTCTTGCCTGGTCGAGCTCGATGCCGTCAAGCTTTTCCATTATATCAACGTGATAGGGAACCTCGAAATCAGGCACGAAAGGCTCGCCGAACTTCTCGATCTCGACGTTCTCGGAATCGTCCTTGCCGATCGGAACGGAAGGATCGATGATGTTAGGGATAACGAGCATGATCTTTCTGATCTCTTCTTCGAGCTCAGTCTCCTTAACGGATAGGGCCTCAAGCTCTTCAGCCATATCAGTGACCTGCTTCTTGACCACTTCGGCTTCTTCCTTCTTACCCTGGCCCATGAGAGCACCGATCTGCTTGCTGACCTTGTTACGGTTAGCTCTTAACGCTTCTGCGCGGGTCTTGCTCTCGCGGAATTCCTTATCAAGTTCGATGACCTTGTCAACCAAAGGAAGCTTCTCGTCCTGGAACTTGTTCTTTATGTTCTGCTTTACGATGTCAGGGTTGTTCCTGAGGAATTTGATATCGAGCATATCGATCTCCTTTTGCCTTTTATAACTTACCTATTTTATTCTTAGGGTACTTATTTATCAATCAGTTTCGACCAACATATTGCCGTCGTATTTTCCGGCCGGATAGTTTACTGACGGATCCCACAGGATGAACTCCGTTATGCCGAGGTCCTGGCAGGCTTTTATCTGTGCGTTGATCTCATTGTAACCGTAGTGTATGTAGTTGCCCTTGCCGATGTAGGATGCCGTAAACGACTGTATGTACGGCCGGACATTCGTGAAGCCCTTTTGCTGGTAGATGTCCTGGCAGCTGTACAAGACGCTGTAAACGATGAGGTAAGGCTCTTTATCGGGGTAGGGGAATACCTTTCCGCCGAGTCTCGTTCCGAGCGCATAGTGGGAAGGATAGACCATCGGGCAGCATGAGTCGATTCCGGTCATTCCGAGCGTCTCGAATTCCTGGCCGATAATCCTTGCGTCCACGGGAGACGTTAAGACCGTACCGAAGATATCTGCTGAGACAGGAACGCCCATCTTGTCCTGAAGACGGATCCTTGCTTCCTGGAGGAAACGGTTGATCGCCTCGGCTTTTGAAGGGTATGTGCCCTCAGCTCCGAAATAAGGCTGAAGGTCGCTCTTTCTGCCTACGGGGAATCTTACGTAGTCGTACTGTATCTCGTCAATTCCGTTGGATGCCGCTTCTTCGGCAAGCTCGATCAGATAATCCCAGTTGTCCCTGTTGTACGGGTTAAGGAAGGGGCGCTTACCTTCGCTCGAAAAGAGCACCATATCGCCGTTCTGGTCCTTGATGGCTCTTTCCGGGAACTTCTTTGCCGCGGTTGAGTCGTTGAAGGAGACTATTCGGCCGATGATGCGCAGGCCGTTGGCATGGCATTTGTCTATCATGTCCTTGAGAACGTAATTGTCCCAGACGTAACCGATCTTTTTGGCCGTCGGATTCTTGGACATGTAGGGAATGCCGTATTCGTTCTTGAGGTCCAATACTATGGTGTTGAGTTCGCTCTTCTTGCAGAGGTCGATCGCCGAATCGATCTTACCGCCGCTGCCGACATAGAGACCTTTGACATTGAAATGCTCGGGAGTCTTAACTTCTTCTTCGGGGAGTTCTTTGAGAGGACCGAACATCGAATCGGCCTCGGGGTTATCGGGCAGGAGCTCTTTATGGAGCGCTGCGATCGTAGTGTATGAATTTTCCGTGGAAATGATGGGCACCACAGTACCGGCAGGCTTCTTGCCCGCCTCGATATTTGCGGATATGTTCCTTGCGAGTTTGGTGATTCCCGCCACGGTTATCAGAACCGCCATAAGCACCGCGACAATGGTCATTGCGGTGAACATGTGCTGGAGCCTTAAAAGGCGCGCAGCCTCATATGGCGAATTGATCTTCCTGGGCTTTTTGCTTCCTGTGTTCTTTTTCATAGAGATAATTATACAAGGCGTTCAAAAAATGACAAACCTTATACCGAAGAAAGCCCTTTTATGCTAAAATACTGTTGTTATAAATCTTTGATAATTTTAGTTTGCTGATTATGAAGAGGTTAATATGATCGTACGCAATTGCGCAGGTGGCGTCGTTTTTCGCGGTGACAAAGTACTGCTCGTTTGCAATGACAAACACGAGTGGGGTTTCCCCAAGGGTGTTGTCAGGTCATCAGACAGGAGCAGACTTACCGATTTTGTATCGAAAAGGATCAAGGAAGAGACAGGTATAGCCTCTACGGCTTTGGCTCCGTGCGGGAAGACTAATTACGAGTATTATTCGATCACACGCAACAAACCCGTCCATAACAACATTTCGTGGTTTGTAATGTCCGCGGCAGAGGGCGATATCGTTATAACTCCCGATACTGGAACCGTAGGCGCGAAGTTTGAGACAGTCGAGAAGGCGCTTAACAATATCACTTACAGCCAGGATAAGGCTCTGCTCATGATGGCTTACCAGAAATACAGGGAGCTTGCCTGATTTGCCTTACGAATCCCGCCTTACCTCTGAGGGACAGTCCCGCATCGAGATAAAGAAATCCGTTTTCATAGGTCACGCCGCGTCGGTGGAGACACCTGCGCAGGCGGCTGATTTCATTGCAAAAGAGCGGAAAACGTATCCTGATGCCAGGCACATATGCTATGCCTGGAGGACAGGGGGCGATTCTGCCAACCAGAAATCCAGTGATGACGGGGAGCCTTCGGGAACCGCCGGACAGCCGCTCCTGTCACTTCTGACGGATAACGATCTCAATAACACGATAATCTGCGTAACCAGATATTTCGGAGGCATCCTGCTCGGCAAAGGCGGATTGATGCGCGCCTACAGGGAGAGCGGTCTTAAGGCTCTCGCAGACGGCAAACCGGTGGTCATGACACCCGGCAGGCGGCTTAAGATAACATGCGATTACGCATTCTATGAGAAGCTTATGCGCAAGGCCGGCCTTAAAGGCTGGACGGCTGAAGAAGTCGCTTTTGACAGTGAAGTGTCTCTTACGCTGCTGCTCCCGGAAGAACAGGTTAAAGAGGCCGAAAACTTTCTGGCCGATGAGAGCTGCGGCAAGGTCAGTCCCGAAGACGACGGAGAAGTGATGATCCCGGGCAGTGAGGTTGCGCTCTCATAGCTTAAGTTGACGCAGTTTTGCCAACAATTCAGTTGATTTCTTGATTAAACTTGAAAGTGGAATTATAGTATCACTCACCCAAGAATGAGGTAACACAATGGAAGAGAATAACAATATCCAGGAAAACCCTATGAACAATGCGGGCTCTCCCGTGACACCATCGCCGTTCAAGCCTCTGCAGCAGCCAGTAATTCCGGGTCGGCCGGCAGGCTATCAGCAACCCGGCGCTCAGCAGGTCTACTACGCAAGACCGGTATCTCCCGTACCCAACGGATACGGTGTGTATGCAAATCAGGCTCAGCCTGTACAGACAATCATTCCGGTACAGCAGGCACAGACCTACAGGGCACCCGTTACTCCGGCACCTCAGAAGCCTCAGCAGAATCCTGCTCCCGTACAGAATACTCAGGACTCCGGCAACGGCGGCAAGAGAAGCATTGTCATGCCGCTCGTCTTTTCGATAGCATTGGCATTGCTCTTCTTATATTCTCTGGCCCAGTCATTTTATATCGTAAGGCTCAACAAGAAGATCAGTGCGACAACGGTTCCCTCGGAATCGGCAGTCGAATCTTCTGACGAGAGCATGCCTGAAGAAAGCGTTGAACCGACCGAATCTGATGAGCCCGATGAGACTAATGAAGACGGTCAGCCCTGGTTCTCCATTGACAAGGGCGCAAGCGCTACCGATCCCAACAGGAAGGCTCTTAAGACAACAGATATAGTTGCCCAGGCGAGCCCTGCGACCATTCCCGTCTACATCATGAAGGGAACCGGATCCTCTGCAAAGAAAGCAGCATCGGGAACAGGCTTCATCATCTCCTCAAATCCTGGATATATCGTAACGAACGCACACGTAGTCCAGTACGCTACGAAGTCTCCTGACAGCTATAGCGTTACCGTACTTCTTCCTGATGATCAGGATCCCATACATGCCGATATCGTAGGAACCGATGTTCAGACGGATATCGCAGTCCTCAAGGTCGACACTGACAGGAATCTGCCCTGCGTTAAGCTTGGCGATTCGGACAAGCTTCAGAGCGGAGAACTTGTAATCGCGATCGGCAATGCTCTCGGACAGCTTGATGATACTGTTACCATTGGTGTTGTTTCCGGAACAAACCGTGAGATCAACAACAACGGATACAGGCTCAAGGTAATCCAGACTGATGCAGCCATTAACAACGGCAACAGCGGCGGTCCCCTTATCAATTCTTTCGGTGAAGTAGTAGGAATCACAAACGCCAAGATCGTTACTTCGACTTCTGAAGGTCTTGGATTCGCTATCCCCATCAACTCCGTAAAGGGCATCATCGAGAAGCTCATCAATTACGGAAAAGTCACCAACCGCCCGTTCTTCGGACTCTCTGTAAAGCAGTATGGTGAAGGCGAGTATAAGGATGGCACGCCGGGCGTTTATGTTTCCGTACTGCATCCCAACGGCCCTGCCGAAAGAGCAGGACTCAAGGTCGGAGACAGACTTATCAGTCTTGACGGAGTTGAAATTAAAAAATCCAATGATATTATTGATGTGCGTGACAAGCACAAGGTCGGTGACAGCATTGCCGCAGTAGTTAACCGTGACGGTACTGAATATACATTTACTATCGTTATCGGTGACAGCGGCGATTATGAAGAGAACAGTTCGGCGACAAAGCCTACCGAGCCTTCAGAACCGACAGAGTCTTCAAGACGTTCTACGCGTCCTGACGACAGGGATTATGACAGAGATGATGAGTAATATTATCTGAAGAGGGGGACAAGAAATGAGCAGTGGAAGCAGACAGAATGTCGGTAAGAAATTGGTTGCCTGGATCATAATCGGAGCCATGCTTTTGACCTTCGTATGTACATTCATTATCGTGCTCATGTCCCAGTTCCAGAAGTGATCTTCTGATAAAAAATTAAATAATTCAGCCCGGCTATGTAGCCGGGCTGTTTATTTGCGTTATTGCAAATGCCGTGTTTGAGATACGTTCTTTTACGGGACGTCGCTGATCTGCTCGAGACCGTCCTTATGGAATTCGTACATGTATTCGGCAGACTTGGAATTGATGAAGTCCTGATAGTTGTTCATCCTTATGTAGCTGTTGACCCTGTCATACCATTCGGGGTTGGATGATTCAGAGATGTAGAAGATAACGTAGAAGATGCCGTCTTCTTCAATGAGGGTCTTATCCTGGAATTTACGGTCATCGGAGAAGATCCATCCTGCCAGAGTGCTCGAGAACTTCTCGTAATAGATGTTATCGTCCTGCTGGATCTCAAGCTGGCCGGAAAGAACGTTGTCGTTGAAGACGTTCTCGATCTCAGCGCAGCTGTCGGAATCGTTAATGTAATCGTAGATCTTCTGTGCAAGAGCCTGTGTTCCGGAAAGGTCAGGGGTCTGATCTTCTTTTGTCTGCGAGCTGATTTTCATGATGTAGCAGCTGCGCATGGGGGATGTCATGCGGTGTCTTGAAACGAATACAAGGATGATGGGAAATCCGTCTTCATCGGGAATGATGGTTGCATCACCATCCTTTCGCTCGTCATCGAAAAGCCATTCCCTGAATTCAGAATGGGTGAAATCGTCATAACGGGCATCGGGAACGAGCGTAGAATCTTCCTGCTCTAGAGTATTTGAAGCAGCTCCCTTGGGGAAGTATTTTGCAGCCTCTTTCTCGAACTTTGAAGGATCGCGTTCCATAGCGTCAATAATCTGCTGCGCATGCAGGTTGGCAGTATCGACGAATGCCTGGTCGCGCTGCTCGTAAGTTATTCTGAGTATCTTGTAATTGACGACGTCATAGATGTTGCGTGATTCTGCGTAAGCTTCCTCAGCCTGTTCGTCTGAAGCGGAAAGCTCAACGAGCTTCTCATCCTGGGCATAATCGTCGGTGAAGTACTTTTTCGCAAGGACCCTGATGATGCACTGCTCATCTACCTGGACGCCGAAAACACCCTTGATGTAGGTATCGAGGGGAACGCCCAGCTCGGTTGCCTTTGACTTGAGCCAGTCAACATAAGCGTTTGCACGGTCGTAATGGCTGGTCTCGATTGCATAGCCCTTGGCTGTCGCATCATCATAGAGGATCTCCATCTTCTGAAGGTCCTGTGCTGTCAGGTAACGGAAATAATCCCTGTAAGTGGGGAAAGAATCGTCGTCAGGATAAGGTGATGCCAGCATCGACTCGGTGGAGGCGGCGAAAAGGTCAACACCTTCGCTTAAAAGCTCAAAGTGATACATGAAGCTGAATTCGTCGCTCGGAATGTCCTTTCCGTGGATCGTGACCGGGCTTCTGAAGGACTTGTCCATTCCGGTATCGAGGAAGAAGGAGAATGCCGCAACGATAAAGACGATGAGGACGGCTGTTATGACGAAGACGATGCCCGCATTTCTCTTGAGACGCTCGTCTCTTTCCTCACTGTTGGTTGCGATCCTGTCAGCAAGTCTGTCGAGCTCGAAAACGGCCTCATTGGTCTCTTCGGGTTCGGCCTGAGTCTTTTCCTCTGGTTCTTTCTCTTCATCAGCCGCTGCAGGCTGTTCCTGCTCGGCGATTTCTTTTCCGGTCAGAAGCTCGGGATTGATCTCAGACGTAGTCTGAAGAGTTACATGCTCTTCGGATTCGCTTTGAACCTGTATTGCGTCTTCCTTGATCTTCGGCTGACGTATCTTGTTCTGCTTCTTGTCTTTGTTTTTCATCGGACTTAAGTTTCCTTCCTTGGGGTAACGAGATTTATGGCGCGGGGTATGCAGGAGATCCTTATCGGAAGCGACGGTCCTCTTTCTCCGTCAAGGTCCAATGTGATCTCTGAATCCGCATCCGGCGCTTCGATCGAAATATCGGTTGCCTGAAAGTAAATGACTTTATTGCTGTTGATGTGGTCTCCCACGAGTATCTTGCCGAAAAGCGGCATTATCTCAGATTTTTCCATCTTTTTGAGGATCATTACGTCGAGAAGTCCGTCCGTAACGTCTGCGTGTGACATCAGGTTGCGGAATCCGCCGACGCTGCTTGTATTCGAGACGAAGAACATTACTGCTTCCGTATCGATGGTCTCTTCGCCGTTGCGGATTATTATCCTGTGCGATGAGTTGAGGGAAGGGATGTCCTTCATTGCAGATATCCAGTAGGCGATGGGGCCGAAAGCCGTCTTGAAGTCGGGCTGGACGTTGTAAATGACATCTGCAAACGATCCGGCGGCCAATACGTTCATGAAATACGAATCGCCGGCCTTGCCGCAGTCCACGCGTACCAGCTGAGGGTCCTCGAGCATTCTCGCAAAGTCTGCGGGAGAGGAGGGAAGACGGTTGATTGTCGCAAAGTCGTTGATCGTTCCCGAGTTATAGATGGCTACGGGAATATCTATCTCGGATCTCATGAGACCCGTGACGACCTCGTTTATCGTACCGTCGCCGCCGGCGGCTATGAGCATGTCGTATTCTTCCGGATCGGTATCTATCGCAAAATTCATGGCGTCGAAACGCTTGGCCGTATAATTTATGTCGGCACGTTCGATCGAGCCCTTCATAGCAAGATATGAAAGAACGTTCTCAACGTTCGAGCGCGCGGTCTCGCGCCCCGAAGACGGATTGAGTATGATTTTAAGCCTTAATCCCATTCACGTTCCTTTCATAGACATAATAATAGGTTATTGACACTTTAACATAAAAAGCCAATGTTATTTCCAAAAGTATGATATTATTAACACGTTTGTAATTTTATTATAAATAAATAAGAAAGACAGGTTTAGTTTTGAGCAAAAATATGGCACTTCACAGGCCGGGACGCGAAAGATTGTCGTCGATCTGGCCGCAGCTCCTTTTGGCATTCTCTTTTCCGATGCTTACGGTATTGGCTGCCCTGGTAATAACCGGCTGCTATCCGTATGGCGACAGAACCATGCTTACTGTCGATCTTTATCACCAGTATGCTCCGTTCCTTGTAACATTCCGCAACAAGGTCTTGTCCGGACAATCGCTCCTTTACAGTTGGAACGACGGCTTGGGCCAGGAATTCTACGCGGCTTATGCGAATTATGCGGCCAGCCCGCTCAATGTTTTCGCACTTTTCTTCACGGCAAAGACCATTCCGGTGTTTATCGGTATCGTCACATGCATCAGGGCGGGTCTTTCCGGTCTGTTCATGACGCTTTTCCTGTCCGAAAACGATAACAGGAGAGTTGACAATATCACCGTGGTATTTGCGTCCTCGTATGCTCTTTGCGGATGGTATATATCCTATTTCTGGAACATAATGTGGTGCGATGCGGTCATTCTTCTGCCGCTTGTAATGCTCGGCTTAAGAAGACTCCTGATCGAGCGCAAATGCGCATTCTACGCAGTTGCTCTTGCAATCCTCATCTTCAGCAATTACTACGCCGGTTTCTTCGTATGCCTTTTCCTCGTACTGTTCGCACCGGCATATTACATAATGCTCTTTACACCGGGCAAGCCCAAGGGCGACCCCATGAGAATGTGCATCAAGACGTTTATCGGTGCCGCGACCCGTTTTGCTTTCTCGAGCGCTCTGGCTGCCGGAGCAACGGCCGTCCTTACGGTTCCGACGTACCTCATCCTGCGTCACTGCTCAGCGACCGGAGACAGCCTTCCGAAGGATTTTACGCTTCAGAATAATCTTTTCGACTTCTTCGGAAGATTCATGGTCGCTGCCAACCCGAATATCCGTGACGGCATGGCAAATGTTTACAGCGGCGTAGTGGCAGCGATACTGCTCCCTTTGTTCTTCCTGCTCCCCAAGAGAACGGGAATTACCGCAAGACACAAGTTCTGCTTCGGAATCCTGATATTCATCATGTATCTGAGCTTCACGAACAGGACCCTCAACTTTATCTGGCACGGTCTCCATTTCCCGAACCAGATCCCTTACAGGGAATCTTTCCTCATGAGCTTCCTGCTCGTATTTGTCGCTTTCCTCACAATACGAAGGATAAGGAGCCTGAGTCTCGGAACGGTAATGGCGTCTGTGGCCTCGTGGGCTGCGTTCCTTCTCCTTTACGAGAAGTTCGGCAAGGGCAACGAGAGCTATATCCAGATCGGCGCAACGCTCCTTTTCATAATCATCCAGGGCGCAGCGCTCAGGATCGTTGCCGATGCACAGTCCGGAAAATCGTCTTTCTATTGTGAGACTTTGCTTACGGTCACGATGCTTATCGAGATCTTCGCTTCTTCCGCGATCTCCATCGGACTCGTTGCCGAGCATGAAGGCTTCTCTTCTTATGATCCTTACGGAAAGAACCAGCCGCAGGTTACCGGATACGTCAATTCCGTTGAAGGTACTGAAGGACACAAGAAATTCGAGCGTTCGGAGCTTTACCCCAACAACATCTGCGACATCCAGGCTCTTTATGACGTAAAGGGTCTGTCGATCTTCTCGTCAACGGCGAGGGAGAGCTTTGTTAAGTACATGAGGAATTTCGGATTCCACAACAACGGCATCAATGGTCTGCGCAATGCCGGTCTTACAAGGGTTACCGCCACGCTTTTGGGTGTCAGGAACCTTGTCGAGATCGATAAGACGAAGTCCGTTCCCATGCTTTTCGAGAAGGAATACAACGAAGGTCAGGTAACCTCATGGGGCAATCCCGATGCTCTCAGCGTCGGATACATGGTCTCAGAGGAATTCCCTGATTATGTGCCGGAATACCTTGACCAGGGCAACGTTTTCTCCAAGACGAACAAGTGGATCCAGGCGATGGGCATCGAGGATAAGGTCTATAAACAGGTCAACCTCGAGTATGTTGACGCCGTCGGAATGAGCACCAGGGATATTAAGAACAGTACGATCCTGTTTACGGTCGCGGCTGATGACGACGACGATTCCGGCTTCACGGTTACCGTAGATGATGCCAAGATCGGTGCGGATGTTTATGTCTATGCCGGTTCCAACAAGGGCGGAAACGCCACGGTAACGGTAGGTGAGACCTCCAAAACATTCGAGATCAGGAGCTATCAGATAATCTGCCTCGGTGTTTTTGACGGCACTCCGATCACTCTCAAGGTCTCCTACTATGATCCGCCGCATGCTTCTCCGCTTTATGTTTACGGTTACCAGCTCGATGTTGATGCCTATAAGAATATGGTAAAAGAGCTCGCTGATGAGCAGCTTGAGGTTACCTCATACGATTCCACTTCCCTTGAGGGAACCGTAACCGCCAAGAAAGACGGACTTCTGTTCCTTACTATTCCTTATTCCGAAGGATGGCATGCCTGGGTTGACGGAAAAGATGCCGAGATAACCCCGGTAAACGATGCCTTAATGTCGATCAAGTTAAGTGCCGGCAAGCACGATGTCAGGATCGAATATATTCCTGCAGGCTTCAAGCCCGGTCTGTGCATTACCGGTGCATCGATCGTAATGATCATCCTTCTTGCAGCTATACCTGCAGTCGTAAGGAAAGTCCGCGGCTCGAAAAAGGCTGCTGTTGCAGCAGCAGGCGTACCTGTAGCAGAAGGAGAACCGGTCCCTGCCGAAGTGCCTTCTGAGGCACCGGCCGAATCTGCGGAAGAAGCAGTCCCGGAGGCAGTTCCGGAAGCCGGAGAACCTTCTGTTTCCGAGATTCCTGACAAGGCAGAAGCGCCTTCTGATCAGGGAGATGACTCAAAACCTTTGTCTGAAAACGGAGAGGGTGACCAATGATAAGCACCCGCACGGGCAGGCAAAAACTCATTGACGGATTTGTTATCTGTTTTCTCGCGGCGGCATGCGCTGCCACGATCGCTCTTAACGTGGGACTTTGCATAAGTCCCGGAAAGATCCTTCCTACGGATCTTTCAATGCGTTCCGGAGAGATGAGCGAGAACATCATCATAGGCATCAAGAATGCCGAGAACGACGTGTACAGGATAAAGGCGGGCATGAGTGCGGCCGAATCCTGGACATTGATCTCGGATAAGAATCTTGATCTGTTCTTTTTGATCGCACTGATCTTGCCTAAGAGCCTGACCTCTGCGATCCTCACAATAGGTTATTTCTTAAGATTCGGTGCCGCAGCTTCGCTGATGTACTGGTTCTGCTGCCGTCACGCAGGTCTGCGCAGGCTTTATTCATTCCTTCTCGGTATGATGTACTCGCTTTCTTCGCAGGTCGTTCTGACCGCGCAGTTTGCACCTGTCATGAACATGGTGGTCCTCTTGCCTGCGGCGCTTTCTGCTTTTGATTCATATCTCAGGGAAAGAACATGGAAAGCTTTCGGGCTTTCAAGTCTGGCATGCGCACTCATAGCGGCTTCCGGAAGTTGCGGATGTCTTTCCGGCATTCCATTCCTTGCGGTATCCGGACTTGTTTTGTCCGTAGGCTTATACAGCCGCAAGCGTAAGATCCTTTCCTCATGGTTCAAGATAATGGGCGCTGTTATCGCGGGTACCGCCATGGCAGCTTTCACGGTCATCCCCAGATTCATCTCCATGACACCGAAGTTTGATGTTGTCGAGGCAGCACAGTCTGCTGAGATGAAATACAAACTGTACGATCTTCTGAAGCATACTTATGTGGCCCAGTCCGGAGGCCTCGAAATGGATTCCGCTCCGGTATTCTACTTCGGAATACTCACGATCGAGGCTCTTGTGCTTTTCTGGGTCAACTTCAAGATCCCGGTACGCGTAAAGGTACATGCAGCAGTGATCTTGTCGGTCTGGTACATTTCCTGCGCATCTTCGTTTGTCAGCGAAGCTGTCAGCATTTTCGGCGAAAACAGCACGCTCCTTGCTTCAAGACTTATCTGCCTTGAGGTCTTCTTATTCTTCTATGCGGCGATAGCACTCAGAAACATAAAAGGCGTGACGCCCGGAGCTCTTTATGCCGCTTTCCTTGTCCCGATGGCTTTCCTGGTCTTCTCGGGCAATTACTATTCAGACATCCAGTTCACTCCGACGATCAATGTCGGTACCGGTCTGACGATGCTCATCTGCGGTCTCCTGATCAGGCGTCTTACACTGAAGCCGGCAGGAACCAAGATCAAGGCGGCCGTTGCGGGAATCGGAGCTTTGGCTGTTACACTGAACGCTTCATTCATCATGTTCAACAATACCATCAGTCTGACCGGCACGGAGGTGAGCGTATTTACCGATCCAGGTGAAGACGTTGTTGAGGACTATTACGATCCGGATGAGGAAGAAGGCTTCTCGCTGTTTGCAAGAACGCCCGGGTTCCTCTTGCTGTCAGATGATATCAGCTCATACAAGCCGACCACTTTCATTGATGCCTTCAACTATATGTCCGGCAAGGCTCTCGCCGGCGAATGCTTCAAAGAATACAACCTTACCCTTGTTTACAGCGACCAGGTAGAGCATAAGGAAAACGATCTTTATTCTGCCGGAACAGGCTTTTCTTCCATAACCTTTGAGATCAACTGCGACAAAGACGACAAGCTTTTCGTTTACAGCGGCTTTGACGGTGAGGTCACCTTAAGGAATACAAACGGCGATTTTGAAGAGGAAAAGGATTTTACAGGCCCGTTCATTGCCGAGCTCGAAGCAAATGAAGGCAAGCACGAACTGGCTGTCTTCATCGGACTTGATGAACAGGCCGAGAACAGACTGGCCGTTATGCGCGTTAGACAGTCCGCTAAAGATGCACTTGAGAAGTCAACCCATCCCATCAGCAACAATTCTTTCAGCTTCCGGTTCAAAGATCTCCCGGGACAGACAGACGGTATAAAGTCTTTTATCACTTCGGTTCCTTATGAGCCTGCTGTCAGAATAACCGTAAACGGAAGAACATGCAGAACATTTGAATATATGGGTCTTACGGGATGTGTTTTCGAATCTTCGGAGAATACGGGCGAATATGCTGTAAGAATATCGAAGACCGTTCCCGGCCTTTCCGGCGGCATAGCGGTATCAGTTGCGGTTTGTCTGGCAGTAGTCGCAATACCGCTGATATATAAGTATACTTATAAAAATAATAAGAAGGGAAAAGGTTCCGAAGGAGAAGAACAAGCGGAACTGCCTGACGTATATGCTGAGTAAGAAGATTGTAGACGGTTGTGAATTCGTTGTTTTTGATCTCGAGTGGAACCAGCCGATACCCGGAAAGGTTTATGATTTCGACTGCGCCACGCTGACCGGTGAGATCATTGAGATTGGAGCATGCCGCTATGTATATGAGAACGGTGATCTTGTATTAAAGGGAACCTATTCCGCGGACATCGTTCCTGCCGTTTATACCAGACTTCATTATCACGTCAGAAAGGTTACCGGCAAAAAGAACAGCGACCTTCTGAAAGGACAGCCCTTTGCCGATGCTTATGCGGGATTCCGCAAGTTCTGCGGTCCTGACGCGATACTGGTCGGCTGGGGCAATTCCGATCCCGCCATGCTCAAGATGAACCTGAAGTTTTTCGGCATGGACTCCAAACTCGGACTGCAGTTCCTCGACCTTCAGCCGATATTCTCGTTTTTTGCAGGGCAGAAGGGCAAACAGAGAAGCGTTGAAGCTGCGGTTGATTTCTATAACATCGAAAAGAAGGAAATCTTCCACAGCGCAACAGCCGATGCCCAGTATACCGGTGAAGTATTCCTGGAGATCTTCAGGCATAACAAGCCTTCCGAAGTCATCTCGGCAATCTCCAGTTCATCTGTAGATCCGGATGTTAAGAACGAGTTCAGCATTGTCGGCAGTGAAGCAAATGACATAGACGGTGCATTGAGATTAGTTGAAGGATTTGTTACCGCATGCCCTTTGTGCGGCAAGACTCTTGAAGCCGAGATAGGAAAATTCCGCATCCGCAAGTCCCAGTATGCTTTATTAAGGTGCAGCGAGCACGGGGAAATGTTCTCAAGATCAAGGATCAAGAAGAATAAAGAAGGCAAGTATTATGCTTCGTCGGTCCTGAGATTTGCCACGCAGACGGATTATTATCTGGTCGCATCAAAGAAAGAAGAGTTTGATAAGTACGGTATAACAGGCGCTCCGGCTGTTCAGGCAGAAGAAAAATCTGAAGAAATCGACACTTTGTAAACGAAATGTTAACAAAGTATGTAAAAAAGGTTAGCAAATTTGGAATTTTCTGTTGAAATTTGTCCGTCAATATCATAAAATAGTCTCAAGAAATTGGATATTTATGTGCGGATAACGCGCAAACGATTTGATTTACGACTTTATACACATATGAAGGAAGGTGCTTCTTATGATGAGAAAGTTAACAAAGAAGAAAGCAGGCAGACGTGGTGCGATTCTCGTTACCGTTGTTTTCGTCTTGGCTTTTGCGGTAATCTTCATTGCTGCAGCCATGATGCTTACACAGAGCACGAGGAAGCGTGTCTACACTGAGGCTGAGAGCAACCAGGCAAGACTTACGGTTACGTCTGTTGCTGAATCCTGGTATCGTGCCATTCAGAAGTGCGAGTTTGACGATGATGATATTCTTGCGCTCTGCAAAGCCAATTCAGGCAACGGAACGACCATCAGAGTCAAGGCGTCCGCTAATGCTGATACGGTTCCCGGTATCGAGAACGAAGGCAGTACCAACAACGAGAGCTATACAGAAGTTAAAATGTATAGATCTCCTAACATTGAGGGTGCTACCAAGGATGAGCAGTATACATACTATGCTGACTTCTCAACACACATCGACGGTCAGGTTGAGAACGTCCGTGCTGCTTTGACATATACTCCCCCGGTCCATACTACCGACGGCGCACCTTTCAGCACACAGATCGACCTTAACGGTAAGTTCGCTAACAACAACCTCGAAGTAGTCGGTGAAGGTAAGAATCCTGAAGATCTCGACAATATCTTCCTCGTAAGAAAGGGCGGCAACAGTAAGGACGCTTCTTTCTCCAGCTATGCTACGATGATCTATTGCGATGGCGAAGTTACATTCAAGGATGAGCTTTTCCACTCCGAAGATATTGTTTTCCTCTCAGGCGCAAAGCTTAAGGCAGGCGATTCCGGACACTTTAAGCAGGCATCCAATGTTAAGAATTTCTTCTTCTTCGGTGACAACGGTGAGTCTATAGCGGTCAGCAGCGACAACGGCAACTTCAAAGGAGACGGCTTCAACTTCTACCTTTGCAACAGATCCAATGTTTCAAACTGGACCAGCGGCGGACATGTTATCTACATCAATGCTGACGGTACACGTGTTGACGGCACTTCAGTAAGTGATGCATTCAAGCAGAAGGTTCAGACCTATGCTTCTTACAATGCAAGCTATAAGAAGGGTGGTAAGGAATCATTCCCTACAACAGAGACTTTCCTTTCCAGCGCACAGAAGAAGCTGAAGATCGGCAAGACGGCTACTGATTCAAGGAACGCTGACAGCACACCTACACAGACATCACTTAAAGATTTCTTGAATGCTTACCATTACAAGAAGACACAGAAAGTTGTACCTCCCGGCGCATATTACTTCACATCAGACGGTTCTAATCACACAGACGATGCTCATGATGGTCTTGCAAGCAAAGAACCTTACGTAATGGTTCTCCAGGGCGGATCCACCTACAGATTCTGGTTCAAGGGTGGTATAACATTTGGTCTTCGCCATGTAGTCTTCATCGTTGACAAGCCGGATAAGGGCGCTCCTGTCCTCTTCCTGATGGAAAACGGTGCAAACATCAATTGGCCGGGCGATGGCAGCGGAACGACCACAAATGGTAATACAGGCGGCAACGGTATATTTGCTGTTGAGGGAAGAAATAAAACTCCTCAGGAAGCATATGATTTCGTAAAAGGAATCACTGCAAATACACCTAGACAGTTTGAGAACAGCAGCAACAAGTACAGCACACGTTACGACGGTAAGAACGAGCCATGCGCAATGGTTCTCGGAATGGGCAACAACAACTTCTCTATGGATAAGAACATTATCATGGAAGCTTTCATCGGACTGTTCAATGACAGCTACAATGATAACGGAGATCCGAAGTCTAACGTCTCATTCAGAAACAACGACTCAGGTGTATTGTACGGAAGAATCATGACAGACGGTCTCGGATTCTCCAACGACTCCGGTAGTATCCTCTATCCTGCTTCTCCTGCAGCATCGACACTTCCCGGACCTAACCCGGACATGGAGAAAGTCGTTACCTGCTTCTCACTGAAGTCGATGATCTACTATTATCAGTTGGGAAACAATAAAACCACACCGTAAACAAACCCAAAAGTAAAGGCCCGGAGCTTCAAGCCCCGGGCCTTTTTTTATGTTAATTAATTATTCAAGCGTGATGAGATGTCCTGCCTGGAAAAGTTCCATGGCGATATCAGTTGCCGAACAGACGATCACATTATCGTGAGCGCTGTATTCAACCTCATAAAAAGACAGACTGTCTTCACAAATATATGAATAGCGTGCCAAACCGAAAAGCTTTTCGAGTCTGTATGCAAAAGAGTCATCATCCAAGAGCCTGACAGATGAGTCAATAAGCATGATCTTGGCAATTGAACTCCCGCAATCGGCAAGAGAATCCAGGAACATTCCGAGGATCTTGCGTCCCTGATCCGTATCTGAAGAATAGTAGTCATGTTTGATAAGGACCGAGAGCATTCCGTTCTCGTCGATCAAGGTAATCTCGGGTGCCGGAGTCAACTCAAGATTGCTTTTTTCCCAGTTGTTCATCAAAATCCCTCCTGTCCGCAGATAAAAAACGCATCGATCTCTGGATCGCGTTTTTGCTGTTTCCCCAAGGTTTGTCCGCGTTGCGGTAATCGAATTTGAGTGTGAAGTACTCAACATCACCTATCAGTTCGGCAAAAGCCTGATCACTTGTAGAAGCTAATGTCGATACGAAATCAGCTGCTTCGTTCTGTGAAAGTTTTGCCGCCTGTCTTAAAAGCATCGCAGTGTGGGGAAGACAGTGATATTTTGTCTCACTGAATTTAGATCTGAAATCATCATTATGGCAGAACATCCATGCGGTAACTTCAGAATAGTGCCTCATCGTATCGTTCAGCTTCTCGCAGATAGGACACATGGCGACACGCTTGTCGATCCTGTCGGCAATGTCATTGAGCTTGGATTTGTAATCCGAAGTTCTTCCCTTGATAAGACCTGCTTTTGCGGGAGCGCTATTGATCATGTCTTTGGAGATGTCTTCATGAAAATCCAGGAGATGGGTGTGCATGACAAGGCCAAGTCCGAGCCTGTTGGTTACGGACTTATTGAGCTTACCCATGTGTTCGGGGCAGAATCCCGTCTTGTTGGTGATCTTCCTGGTATCGGGTTCCATAAGGGATGGCCCCAGATAATACTCCAGATAGTCATTCTCGGCCTTGTTGCGGAGTGCACAGAAAGGGCATTCGCTTGTGCCTGAATAAGCGTCATTGACGGGGATCATGTAAATCTTTTCCATATTGTATCTCCTTATTGTCCGTCAGGAGCATGCAAAAGACGGCTTGCTCTGACATTAACACCGTTGGTAGTGATGGAAGTGTATTCCTCAACCGCCATTCCGACTTTCTGCTGGGCTGTCTCAAGCACTTCCTGAGCATCGAACCCGTAGTAAAGAGACAGGTCCAAGCTTATCATGACGCCGTATGTCTGCTTCTCGGTCTTGAAAGATGTGACTTCGGCAAAACCCGGAATATCCTTCAAAACTATCTTGATAAGATCCAGCAAAGCATCGTCCGAGATAGAGTAAGAACCTAAAGACGAAAAGGTGGGCCTTACGACCGTTCTGTCCGAATCGGGCGGGGGAGGGATAATGCCGCGTTCCCTGTCGAAACGCTGCCTGAGCTTGGAGAAAGGATCAGAGAAATAGCCCGAGAACTCGTGCTTGACCTCCATGCTTGGAACAGGGATCGTATGCATTCCCTCGGTCATTCTCGTGTTGCGCGCAAGCCTTCTTTCTTCCTCGGTGGAAACATCTTCAATCCTGATAAGCATGGAAGGCTGGTTAAGCCAAAGGTTATCGCAGATCTTTCCGAGCATCGAATCGGATGTGCCGAGGATCATGAGTGCCTTCGGACCGGACTCGACAAGAGCTCTTCTCATGACAGAAGATCTTGTCGGATCTGTAAAGATGGCCTGACGGACAGACTCCATTTTGGTCGGAGCTTTTTTCGCGGATGTTCCCGCAACGATCCTGCTTCCGTTGATCAGAAGTCCGTCGTCGATTATGTAGTGGATGTTGTTGTCTCTGGCAACTTTGATGGCTCTGGTGCTCTTGCCCGTTCCGGAAGGTCCGACGAAAGCAATAACAGCGATCCCGGCGAGATATTCTCTGGTAGCCTGGTCGCTGTTAAGTATTCGTTCAATGTCTTTGCCCGGTTCTGAGACGGAACCGGTATTTCCGGCGGTGGCCGTACGCTCAAAACGCTTCAGCGTTCCACGGAATTCAGACAGCAGGGTCTTGCGAGGTGCTGACTGGCTTTTCTCTGTCGAAAACAGATCGTTTTGAGTTGTATTCTCGTTTCCGGCCACGTGATCACCCGGATCAGCCGTTCCAGTTGTGGTAGACTTCCTGGACGTCCTCGTTCTCGTCGAACATGTCGAGCATCTTCTCAAGATGTGCGACTGCATCGGGATCGGTAACCTCGGTAGTCGTAATGGCTACAGGTCCGAGCGTCTCGTCCGCGAAAGCATAACCCTTTGCTTCAAGAGCGTCTCTTACGGAATAGAAATCCGAAGGAGCTGTTGTAATGATGTAGTATTCGTCGTCAGAATCAAAATCAGAAGCGCCGCAGTCGAGAGCATCGCCCATGACGGCATCCTCATCCTCGTAATCTTCCTTGGAAATGAGGATCGTGCCTTTCTCTTCGAAAAGGAAGGAGACGCTTCCGTCAACGCCGAGATTGCCGCCGTTCTTGTCGAAAATGTGCCTGACATCAGCGGCGGTCCTGTTACGGTTATTGGTCAGTGCTTTTGCCATGATGGCAACACCGGCGGGACCATATCCTTCATATGTGATCTCTTCATAATCGTCGCCTTCACCGGCTTCGGCAGCCTTCTTGATGGCACGGTTGATATTGTCGTTAGGCATGTTGGCAGCCTTAGCCTTGGCTACAACGACCTTGAGCCTGGAGTTGCCGTTAATATCTGCACCGCCGGCCTTGACCGCGACGGCTATCTCTTTTGCGAATTTTGTAAAGATTGCACCCTTTGCTGCATCAGAAGCTTCCTTTTTCCTTCTGATATTGTTCCATTTGGAATGTCCTGACATAAATTCCTCCGTGTCTTAGTTAAGAATGTCATATATTATAGTATAGTAATTTATTAATAAAAGTACCACACCCCATCGCAAGTGCCGTGACATGAAATTGTCAAAAATATTTTTTATGCAGGTTGTCACTTAAACTTGCTTTTTAGGGGATGCCGTTGTATAGTTTTTTTATGTGTATGTTTGGGTTCATGCGCCTATTTATTTTGGTGCCTGTTTTTCATAAAAATCAACAGGCCATCGGGAGGGTTTGATGAAGAGGTTAGGAGACATTCTGGTAGAGAGTGGTTTTCTTAACGCGACTGAGCTTGCAGAAGTTCTCGGCACGCAGAAAGAAACCGGTAAGCGTCTTGGAGAAGTCATTGTTGAGAGCGGCTTGATGTCCGAATTCGACATCCTGCGAGCTGTATCAAGTCAGTACGATTACCCGATTATTGACTTGACGAGCATTGATGTAGATCCTAAAGCAACTGCTCTGTTAAATCAGAAATTCTGTGAAGACAATGTAGTACTTCCCATTGGTTTCGATAACGACAATCTGGTTGTTGCTATCGATGACCCGATGAATATTACGATTGAGGATGAGCTGCAGTTCCAGACCGGATATCAGATTACTCTGATGCTTGCAACTCATTCTTCCATTATTGATGCAATCAAGGTCAGTTACGGAAAAGAAAGCGCTGCAAAGGCTGCTGAAGAACTTAAGACAGACCTTGAGAAGGAAGACGATACCGCTGCTTCCGAGTTTGACGATGCCATCAACAGCGCACCTGTTGTTAAGCTCGTTAACTCCATGATCGATTACGCTATCCGCGCAGGTTCATCCGATATTCATATCGAACCTCTTGAAGAGAGAGTTCGTGTCCGTATCCGTATCGACGGTGTCATGCAGGAAGTTATGAGCAACCCTCTTTCCGCAAGAGATGCCATCACAACGAGAATCAAGATCCTTGGCGGTATGAACATCGCAGAGAAGCGTATCCCTCAGGACGGCCGTATCACAACCGAGATCAACGGCGAGCCCGTGGACATGCGTGTATCCATCCTTCCTACCGTTACAGGTGAGAAGACGGTTATCCGTATCCTTGCCAAGAACGATGCCAACCTCAACAGAAAGTGGCTCGGTATCAGCGACCATAACAATGAACTTATCGATAAGATCATCAAGATCCCTCAGGGTATCTGCCTTATCTCCGGACCTACAGGTTCAGGTAAGACGACGACCCTTTATACTCTTCTTTCAGAGAAGAACACACCTGAAGTTAACATCATCACAGTAGAGGACCCTGTAGAAATCAAGATTCCCGGTCTTAACCAGGTACAGGTTAACGCCAAAGCGGGAATGACCTTCGCAAGCGGTCTTCGTTCCATTCTCCGTCAGGACCCTGACATTATCCTCGTCGGAGAAATCCGTGACGGCGAGACCGCAGAGATCGCAATGCGTGCCGCTATCACGGGACACCTTGTTTTCAGTACAATCCACACCAACGACGCAGTCTCATCCATCAACAGACTTATCGACATGGGCCTCGAGCCTTACATGGTTTCTTCCGCTCTCGTCGGTGTTGTATCACAGCGTCTCGTCCGCAGAGTCTGCACGAACTGCCGTGAAGCTTTCGAACCTGATGAATATGATGTTGAGACCCTCCGCCTCGAACCCGGCCAGAAGATCTATCACGGCAAGGGCTGCTCCGAGTGCAATGAGAAGGGATATAAGGGCCGAATCGCCATCCATGAGATCGTCGTTATGACGAAGAAGATGAAGACACTTCTCGAGAGACGTGCAAGCGAAGAAGAAATGCGTCAGCTTGCAGTCACAGAAGGTACTCAGATGCTGCAGGAATCTGCAAGGGCACTCGTTCTTGAAGGTATCACCACAGTTGACGAGCTTAACAGAGTTGCTTACACGATTGACTGATAAGGAGGTTACACAACGTGGAAGGATTTAGTTTATCAATCGAATCGATTCTCTCAGAATCAGTAAAGATGGGTGCATCAGATACCCATATTACTGTCGGACTGCCTCCGATGATTCGAGTCGACGGTATGTTAATGCCGCTTGGCGGACAGCCGTTGACAGCTGCTGACACAGAGTATCTCTGCAAGTCAATGATCGACAAGTCGAGACAGCAGTATCTCAACGAGAGAGGTGAGATCGACTTCTCTTACGTAGTTGAAGACTACAGCCGTTTCAGATGCAATGTCTTCAAGCAGCGCGGAACCTATGCCCTTGCGGCAAGAACCATCACCAACGAGATTCCTACATGCGAACAGCTGGGACTCCCTAACGTATTCAAGGAACTCGTATTACTGCCTAGAGGTCTTATCCTTGTCACCGGTCCTACGGGTTCAGGTAAGTCCACAACACTGGCAGCAATGATCGGTCACGTTAACACATGCAAGAAGTGCCACATCCTCACACTTGAGGAACCTATCGAGTACCTGCATATGCACGGCGAGGCCATGATCAACCAGAGAGAAGTTCACGAAGATACGCTTTCATTCGCAAACGCTCTCCGTGCCGCTCTCCGTGAAGACCCTGATATCATCCTCGTCGGAGAAATGCGTGACCTTGATACTATCAGTACCGCTATCACGGCAGCAGAAACGGGACACTTGGTTCTTTCAACACTCCATACGTCATCCGCTGCTGATACGGTCAACCGTATCATCGACGTTTACCCGCCTCACCAGCAGGATCAGATCAGAGTTCAGCTTTCTTCTGTTCTTTCCGCGGTTATCTGCCAGACGCTCGTTCCGAGAATCGGCGGAGGAAGATGCGCAGCATTCGAGATCATGATTACGAATGACGCTATCAAGAACAATATCCGTGAAGGAAAGACATATCAGATCGACAGCACGATAGCTACGAGCCTCCAGCAGGGAATGTGCCCGCTCGACTTCTATCTTGCTGAACTTGTTAAGAGAAAGATTATCTCCAGGGATACGGCTATCGAGAGATGCCATGCCCAGGATGATCTTAAGCGTTTTATCAACAACCCTGGTTCTTCGAACAGCCCTCTGTTCGGTGATTTGGAGTATACCTGATTATTGCGCTTGCAATACAAATCTAAAATAAGGAGGAAAAAGATTAATGC
>JAEEGL014374184.1_pt1 | contig 22319 bp, 20 predicted proteins | sample 9134231 | NCBI WGS metagenome assembly JAEEGL01 (sample SAMN16246548, study PRJNA631951) | gut metagenome | biome: gut microbiome; feature: rumen; material: fiber-attached | host: Bos | place: Iran: Karaj | collected 2018-10 | reverse complement strand
CTTAGTCTCAGCTTCCAGTTCATCAAACTGCTTTTGTTTGTCCTTAATCTGCTTTGTAAGGCTCTTAATATAAGAGTCCAGTTCATCATCAAGCTTAAGGCTGCCATTTTTAATCTTTTCTGCAATCTCTCTATTCTGCAGTTGTTCTGCAAGCTGCTTACGTCGCTCAGGACTCCATCTTGAAATATCATCAGAAGGCTTCACAATATCGTGATATTTTCTAAGCTTTTTGTTAAGAGTAGCGGTGATGCTGTCCTCTTCGCTTACAGCATACTGCTCGTCATTCATAACCTCAGCATAAAGGGCTCGGAAATCGCGGACCTTAAAACCATCAGTCATTTCGCCAATTAAGCGTTTGCGCAATCCCTCTGCAATTTCGTGTCCGCCCTGAATTCTCTTAAGTGCAGTCTGCCAGTTATAATCAGATAAAGTGATGTTAATAAAATCCTTAAGCTGGTCAATGCGCTCTCGTTCTCTTGCATCCTCTTCACTTCCAGCTTGCGCCCATTCAGGACTATCAAGGTCAATAGCGTCAATGTCGCTAACTGCCTGCAAAAAGTTATCAAGGATTTCTGGATCTGTTTTTACAAAAGTAGAAAAAAGCGCATCTACAGCATCAGGCAAGTTTCCTTCTCTTTTATTCTTTTCATCAACAGCCCGCTCGTTTTTCTCCTGCTCAGTCTGCACACCCTTAGACTGCTCCCAGAAAGATTGATACCACTGCGCATCACTATCAGAAGGAATAGGGCTCACGTCATCGTCACTATGCGCAAATTCGCAGTATTCCATAAACTCCTGCCATGTCTCAAAAGTCCGCGCCTCGTCCATCAGCTCTGCCTGAGTCTGGAATAACAAGTGGTCCACAATCTTTGCATCTTCGTCATTGAAAATAACAAAATTACGTGCAGATTTTCCCATTGCATTTCCAAAATTAGAATAAGCCGGGTAATTAATACCTGCAAAACCAAGTTTGTTAAGGAATTTACTTGCTGCTTTTTCATCCCCTAAATAAACAGCGACATTGTTATAAAGTTCCTGTCCGTTTATATCGGCTTCAAAAGTCATTTTAAGTTCTTCTCTTAATTCACGCTCTGCGCCTTTATAAACATATTCGCCGTCCTCGTTTGGCTCTGTAGTAAGTTTTTCAAATACAGCGTTTTCAACATACTTTTTAGTTTTTGTATCAACGTCTTTATCCCATACAATATAGCCGTTGTCTGGTATTTCTATAGTATAAAGGTTTGTTTTATTACCATTTTCTTCTAAAACAAGATTATCAATAATGGCAAGTTTTTCGTCTGCCTTAAAATCCTGATATGGATTATCTGGATCTTTTTTTATATTTTCAGATTCTTTTTCAAGATATTTTTTATAGAGGTCTTTACTAAAATTAAAAGAGTCGGTTCTTAAATCTTCAAACATTTCATATTCAAGACTGCCTCTTTCATAAGGATTAATTGATTCCTTATTTAAAGTTCTTTTTCTTTGTCTTTCAGCATAATCCCTTGCGATTTCCTCGCTATCTGTAACATAAGTGCCATAACCAAAAGACATAGAACCTTCGCCAGAAAGTCCATAGTTTTCTGTATCAAACTTGTCAAAATCCGCGCCGGAGCCGTGATAAACTGTCTGGAATAACATAATCTGATCGTCCCGGACCACATCTTCGGTAGCGGCAAGTAAAACCTCACGGCGTTCTTCTGGAGTAAAGTTTATACGTGTCTGAACGTTTCGGCTTTCTGTTTCTCCAGCAAAACGCATATAATAGTTATATTTGTTTCTGTCTGTAGCTTCTGTAGGCTCATAACTTCTTATACCTTTTTTAGATGCAGTTTCCTGCCATTCCTTATAAGCATCTTCAAAGCCCTCTTTGTCATAGCCCCGTACATAAAGATTAAATCCTTTATCTCTAATATCACGTTCCGGAAGCCAGTTCTCATCTTCAAGCTCTTTTACAGTAAACTTGCCATTTTCAGTATATTCATCAATTAAACTATTCATCAAAGCAAGATTACCTTTAAGCTCAGGATGCTTTTTTTCCTGCGCTTCAAGTTCGAGTTTCCATTCCCATGCAAAAGCTTTATTCTTTATTTCAGTCTTTTTCTGATTTTCTTCTTCAATATATTCAGCAGCACTTTCAGGGCTTCCACCTTTAGCAAAGCCTTCAATTCTTTGTATAGCGTGCTGTATTTCATGCAAAAGAGTAGACTTAAACTTTTCAGAATTATAACTATTTGGAGTTCCATTAAACTCTATTTTATAATATGGCTCATTAGTACCTACAATATGGCCATCTACAAACTGTGCTTCATAATTCTGTGAATAATCTCTAGTCTTAAACTCTACGGGCATTTCCTTAAAAATAGGATAAGCTCTGAATAATTCTGGAGCATCGAGAATATCCATCAATACAACTTCATTTCTACCATAATTCTCGCTGTACAAGTCGCCAAGCTTGTCAAATTCTTCTTGTTCCTCTTTACTAAGTTTTTCCCAGTCATAATTAAGGCTCCTAAGTTTTTCTTCAAGCTCACCATAACGCGGATTCTTTTTTCTAAAGAGAAGGGCTTTATCTTCAAAATCTGTCTTAATCTTGCTATCGTCAATTTCCCAGCGCCATTTACCATCAGCGCCTTTTTCCCAGCCTGTCGCAAGTCTTATAGCCTGGGCGTCTTTTCCGTCTGTCTCCATCTGCTTAGCAATAGCAAGATTCTGCATACGGGTAACGCCTTCCTGGACCTCAGAGTTATCAAGATTTTCCGCACCAATTTCTCCGGCAATCTGGAAGAGAATATCAGGATTATTTGCATCAAAATTCCCGTTGTTATCTGTAGCAGATTTTATCTGATTAGAGTTAAATGCAACATATTCATCTCGTAAATCATAAGAAAATATAACACCGTCATAATTTTTTTTGATTAATTCTTCGTTTCCTTTTTCCAAAGCATCACCAAAAGCGGTTTGTGGATTTTTTAACAAGTTATGGTAATACTCTTCTTCATATTCGCCTTCGGTATATTTCATATACATATCATTAAATTCTTTCATTGTAGAGTCATTTAAACGATATGGATTTCTAATATTTAAAAATGCAGCAATAATATTCCTGTCATTATTATCTGTATAATTTAAGGTATACATTTTATCAGGAGTAAAATAAAAACCTCTTCCTGCTATTCCTTGGTCAGTCTGGCTTCCTATTTTACTTCTATCAAAAACTGTAACACCTTTTGTTTTTGTTCCATGATAAACTACAAGCGGCTCGCCGTTTTCATCCAGCACTTGCGACACTTTAGGCTTGACAGCCCCGGAAAGTTGGCCTATAGTTAAGGTAATAGCGCCTGACATAGAAACGTTTGCGCCGGTAACTGCTTTTGCAGGTGCTGCCGGGGACGCAACAGGCGCTATATTTATTTCTGTAACTTTATGATCTTTATAAAAACTTTTTAAGGATTCTTTATTTATATCCAGTTTAATTCTTACTGAAAAAACTTTATCCCCAGTTTTTATTGCTGAATAATAAATATCTTGTCCTTTTACATATTTGTGCTTATCTTTTCCATCTGATTTTTCAAAATCAAAAAAAACAGCTTTCTTTAAAACTTCTTCAAGTTTTGTATAAACAGCTCTCTGTTCTTCTCCACGTCTTTTTATTGAGTCTCCTAAACCTCGGTTAGAAAGTCCTACTACCATTCCATCATCATCAATAGTAACAGTCTGTCCGGCTAAATTATCTCTAAGCCACTGTTTCAAACTCGCTGCATCTAAATAATTAAACGGTAAATTTGTAGTATCAATTTCTGTAACTTCTACCTGTTTATTTTCATCATATAACCAGTTACCAAAAAAGCGCTTAAAGTTTGGAGTTCTTACCTGTAACCACTGTTTTTCAGTAAGATTAGTAGGCTGGCCGTTTGGAGCTTTCATCCATGAGTCTGTACCTTCATACTGCTTGCGTACAGCTCCCATCTGTCTTTCAGCCTCAGTCTGTTCAGCCTGATTCTTCATAGCCTGGAACAACATATCAGGAAGCTCGTCATCTTCCTCATCATCATAAACACTAGATGCCGCTTCTGTTGCCGCCTCAGCTTTTTCTACTACTGTGCTTGTTTCATCTTTAAGTGTTTCTGCAATCTCAGTTTTCTTATCATCAGTAAGTGGTAAATCTTCAAGCGCATCATCAATAGCGTTATTTTCTTCTGTAGTTTCATTTTCTGCCTCTTCAATTCCGTTCAAAAGATCCTCAGCTGTCGGCGCATTTTCTGCAAAGTCTGTACCTTCGCTTGCTTCCTCGCGTTCTGCCTGTTTCTGGCGTTTTGTTTCTTCTGCCTCAGCTCTCTTCTGAGCTTCCTTTGCCTCAGCATCACGCTTAAGCATTGCGCGGTATTCGCCGTCCTGCTCTTGTGCGGCTTTAAGTGCTTTAGACATAATGGTATCATCACCATCAAGCAGTTTATTAAATACACTTTCAATCTCTGGAGTAAAATCAAGATGCTTTCTCAGCTTGTTATAAGCATCAGCAATAAACTCTGCAAACTTCTGAAAAATGTTTTTCATCTGTTCGCTTTCAGCCTTGCCGGTTTCAAGCCAATCCTGGAAGCCATACGCAAAAGCCTCAGCACTAGACATAGTGCGGCCATCTGCAAAAGTATAAGTAGAGTTTACCCAATCGCCATTTATAACATTAAAAGCAGTTTCTGCTTCTGTTTTAAGTTCTCCGTCAAGCTGTGCCTGGAATACATGGGCCATTTCATGCGCCCATGTAGAAAAGTCTGCATTTTCTCCGGCATAAATAACAGCTTTTACCTGCTGTCCCACTTCGCGCCAGTTAGCCTGTGCAACTCCCTGAGTCATTCCGCCAGCTTTAGTGTTTACATTTTCACCCTGCGCAAGTGTAGAAGCAGCAAATTCTTCACGGCTTCCAAAAATCTGATTACCAAAAGTCTTAGAAACATACTCAGAAAGTCCCATATTCATACATCGGGCTGCAGATTCAATAAGAGTAACAGCAGCTGCAACTTGCTTGTTAGAAAGTTCTGTACGTGTAAAACTTCCGTCTGCATTACGCTTTACGTTGTGAATATTCTTGCGAACTTCATCCGCAACTTTCTTTCTTGCTGCAACATTATCAAGATCTGTATAAGTGTAATAAATCAGTCCGTTCTTGCTTCCATGAGGATTCTCTTCAACAAGCTACTGCTTAGCATCCTGCACCAGGCTGCCGATAGCGTTCCATTCAATATTTACATCTGGATGCTCGCGTGCAAACTCAGCATACACTTCGCCCCGCAATCCTTCGCGGTCCTTATTCAACTTAAAATCAGTGATAGTAATATCACCGTTTTCTGCAGTCTCATAATTAATATAACCATAGCGGTTAGCTTCGCTCTTTGTCTTATCACCAATAACAAAAGTTCCTCCAGTTACATTGCCATTATCATCTGTACTTACTTCATCAGAAGTATAAAGCCTGCCAGCCTCATCACGTGCAACCGGTTCTACTTCTTCTTCAATTACATTTCCGTTTTCATCTGTAGTAGTCTTACGCTGTTCTGCACCTTCGCCAGCGTCAAGGCCCTCTGCAATTTCCTGAGCTTCGGCGTTGGCTGCGGCTTCTATTCGCGCCTGTGCTTTTTCCCAGGTATTCTTCTGAGCTTCTTTCTTTTCGTCTGCGCTAAGTCCTTCAAATACCGGACTGTTATCTGTAAGATTATTAAAGACTTCCTGCGATGGAGTAACTTCTGCAATATTCTTTACCTTTACAAACTCTTTAATATCAGCCTTAGACTTAATATAAGTGCCAGGAAGCCCTAAAACTAAAGAGCCCATTACGCCGCCTTTAAAATTATCCCATGCGTCTTTAGCAATGTTTTTAGCGTCTACGCCTTCAAGATCATACTGTCCCAATTCTGCAGCAAGTGCATCAGTTCCTTTTTCAATAAGGTCCTGCCATACTTCTTCAAGGCCTTCTTCCATGTTTTCCTTTACATATTCTTTAGTCATACGTAAAGCAAGCGATTTAAATGTTCCGTCATAACTAAGGCGCTTAAAAAGATTTCCTGCAATCTTCTGCTTTCCCATTTCGCCGACAAGTTCAGTAAGACTCTTTTTACCTGCAAGTGCTGGCACGTTACCTAAAGAAGTTTCTACAAGTGCCTCTAAAGAACCTGCAATAAGGGCAAAACCTGCGGCGGCTGTCTGGTCGCTTCCGGCCTTGCGCAATTTCATGTATTCAAGCCCGCTGGCATTTTGCATACTTGCAGCAAAACCTGCAGCAGTTCCCACTCCTGGCGCAATTAGATTTCCTAAAAGACTTGCTCCGGCAACATAACCGGTAAACGGAGCACTCTGCGCACCAAATTTCAAGCATTCAATCAGAAAATTACGGTCCTGAAAATCATATAAACCTTCGTTTTCTGCTTCTATTGCGTCATATTTTGCAACAAGATTCTGAACATCTGGAGACAAAGCAGCTTCTGCAAACATAATTTGAGTTCCCAGCATACCCATTTTAAGAGTATTTACACCAAGCTTCCCGTTATCTACAATGGCCTTAAAATTAGTTTTAGGTGTAAACTGGTACTTATCGCCCCATAAAGCAGCATTAATCTGTTCAAGATTTTCATAAGCCTGCTGTACTGGCATTCCGTATTGAGTATTAAGTTCAAGCGCACTAGCCCAGCGGTAAGCTTCATCCTCAGGATTCTCTGCATCCGCAATAACATCCTTAATAATGTTATATTGTTCCTGTGGAATATTTACAGAATATTTCTGTAAGTCCTCTAAATATGCCTGATTTTTCTGTTCTATTGCTGCGTTCTGTTCATCCCAATAACTTTTACTTGCCTGGTTCATTCTGTCTGCAGCCTGCATGTCTGGTGTGTAATTTACTCTTGAATTGTTAATAAAAATATCTGACATAAGATTAAAACTCCTATATCAGATATTTTAGATGCTTATTTACCTATAAATCATAAACAAGACTTCATTACTTTTTATTCGGCTGTTCATCAAGCCATTTCTGCATTTCTTCTGGATACTGTTTCAAAAGACTCATAATAATATTACGCTTTTGAGTTTTTCCCATTTCGTTCCAAACATCCTGACTAAATCTTCCGCTTACAGCTCCATAATTCTTAAGCTCGAACGGTGGCACTTTTGAAACATCAATATCATCAACAGCTCTATTAGCAGTCTCGCGTAGACTGTCATATTTTTCCTGCTGTTTTGCAGTTCTTACAGTTTCCCATTCAGTAGAACCTTTCTTCTTGCGCTGCATAGTAACATGCTTACCATCAAAACTAGAAAACTTGTATTGATACTCATCAACCGGCCTTCCGTGTTCATCGCGGGCAACAACGGTATAAATCTTATTAGGATTAACATCATAAACACCGTCGGCTTCATAATCGCCTTTAATGTCTTTTTTATTAATATTAAGTCCTGCATTATATTTAAGATAATCTGCAATTTGAGCTTTTTCTGCAGCTTCAAGAGAAGTAAGCCCTGCCTTAAGGTCCTCGCCGTAATTTTCAATAATTGTCTGGTTACTGTCTTTGTAAACAAGATCCGGATTTGCATTACGCTCCTGCAGAGCCTTAGCCATTGTAGCCTCGTTTCCAAAAACACCTTCTTTATAGTTTCGTAGAACTTCTGGATTAGATACATCATCTTTAAGCCATTTATAATCCTTCTGCTTTTCCAGCACTCCGCCATAAAGGCTGTTCATCATTCTTGCAACGCGCTTTTTATAATCTTCAACAGCAGCCTTATCCATATTGGATACATCAACCTCTGCAAGCATATCAAAAACAATATCCATTGCGCGTCCGGCTTCTTCTTCATACTTCTTTTTATCGTCTTTTGTATTAAGAATAGTTCCCAGCATGTTTTCTGCAGTATTAATTACTTCACTCATGCCAGGAATATTTCTCATGCGTTTTTTTGCTTCTTCAAAAAATCCCATACATTCAGGATAAGCTTTTTCAACATCTACCCATTTTGCATCAGGATTTACAGCTTTTACTTCGTCAAGCATACTCTGCTTGTAAATTTCACGTGCATTATAAAAACTGTTAATTCCACCTTCTGCGCCTTTGCTTCCTTTTTCTGCCTCACGCAAATAAAAGTCCATCTGTTCTTTTGGAGTAAGCTTCTTAAAAGCACTGGATGCACCTGACTTCGTTGTAGATGGATCTTCCAGCTTAAAGCGTGCGGTCCATGTAGTAAGTTGTTCTGGACTCATTTGGCCCGTATATTTGACCCTATCAAGATACGCACGTCCCAGCATTCTGGCCTGGTTTCGCTCTTCTGCAGTAGCACCATCCATAACACTGTCAAAAATCTGTGCACATTTTTTTTCAGATTCATTCCACATATCCTGCTGACGGGCTGTATACATAGATTTATACTTTTTCTCCTGACTATCCATATAAGATGATATATCAAGAGTTTTCTCCATCCCGCTTGCATCTGTTGCTCTTAATTCTGGCAATGTTTCTTTCATTTTCTGCCAGAAAGTTTCAGCAGTTTCACCATGTTTTAATGATTCTTCAAAAGAGTCATTAAAAAGCTTATCGCACATAGAACCATAGGCCCTTAAATAGTTTCTGTCCTTCTGCTGTTCATACTGAGTACGTGAAATTGCACCTTTCTTAAACAAAAGATTATATCCTTCGTTCGCTCTGTCATAGGCTTCTTGTCCGGCGTATGTTTGAAAAATAAGGTCTGTTGAATTGTTTGTATCAAGTATATCCTTTTCATTCTGGGCGGCAATAGTCATCTGCGCAACTTTTTCTTTTACAACAACATTACTCTCATCAAGTATTGCCTGAAATTGCTGCGATTCCAGATTGTTTCTGCAGTAATACGGACTATTTTTATCACTCATGCTGCTTTTTATCTGGCCATAAAAGTTTGCTACATCAGTATTCCAATTTTCAAAGTTACTAGATTGCTGTATTTCCTGCAACTTTTTATTAACAGCATCCTGTAACTGATACTTTTTATTACGTGTAGAAATTACAGCATTATTCTGAATAATATTGTTAGTAATAGCCGCCCCTGTATTCATTGCATCAAAAGCAGCATTAGTAAACTCAATAAAATTAGCCATTTTATCCCTCTATTGTTTTAGTGTAATTTGCAGCTTTATAAGACATATCATATAAACTGTAGCCGGTAGATGCACCTTTTGCACCTAATGACAGCATGTTTGTAGCACCAGTCCAGAATGCATCCCAAGACATGTGTCCGTCTTTCCACCATTTTTCTTTCTGCTTTTGCAGCGTATCGTGATTATGTTGCCATGTTTTTTCCATTTCATCTTTCTGTAAAGTATACAGATTATAGTTATGGCCGCCTTCCAGATAAGAATTTCTAAGATAATTTGCATTATCTCTCTGTACATCCGCGCCCACACGGTTCTGATAAGTATTAAACTGATTACCAGCAAGATTATTTAGTACAGCACCAAGATTATTATTATCGCTTCTTCTCTGGGCATTTTGGCTGAACTGTAACTGACTTTCATTTACGGCACTTTCCATCAAAACTGCATCAGCTAAGCTGCTTCCGGCTCTAACACCGCTTCCAGCAAGTGAAGCATATGCCGCGCCCTCAGATTTACCAGCCTGCATTAAAGCATTATTCCAGCCTATAGTATTGCCAGCCTGTGATAAATAAAGGTTGTCAATAGCAGTATTAATGTCATTAGATACAGCAGTTTCTGTAATATCTAAGCTTTGATCAGTTAAATCAGCCTGAGCATCTGCCTGCTCTGCATTTCTTTCCGCTTCATCTTTTGCCTTTGCAAAGTCTTCATCAGCTTGTTTTACATTTTCCAGATATATAGCATCTATAAACTTTTGCTGATCATCCGCTTTAGTCCATTCATCTTTCCCCTGCTGTATAGTTCCGGCAAGTCCAGAAGCAGCTCCTGCGGCGGCACCAATTAAAGCAATTATTGCGGCCAATTCCATATTCCATAACCTCCCTTAAGCAGTCTGTGCATCAACGGCCAGAATATTAACCGGATACGGTTCACTGGCTTCCAATTCAAAAAAAACATCATAATCAGTAATACCCGGATAAGTTACTTTACCGATTCCAGAATAAGGCACTGTCTTGATAGTGGTAAACTTTTCATCACTTAATCCAGTACACTTCATAACAGGCTTATAAGAATTTAAAAAGCGAACTAAAAGCGCTGTAATACGCTTGCGTTCTTTGCCGTTGCTTACAATAGGCATGCTTTTAATATAACTTCTAATTGCATAGCCGATATAAACAACATTACCACTTTCAATAAAGCCCGATGGAATATCATTAGCCGGGCAAGTAATATTTTTAGTCTGATTAAAAAGAATAGCGCTGGAATTGTAGCCGGTAATTCCAGCAGAATAAACCTGCCAGGAGTCCAGATAAACTTCTTCGCCATAATCCAGCACTTCCATGTAATAGTTATTTCCATCTTTTACAACAAAATACACTAAGTCGTTTTCATCATACCCACGTGTAATAGCACAAGATTTAATCAAGCCGCTTCCTAAAATAAGGCGGTTCCATGCCATAATTCCGTTAGTCTTATCGTAAAGCATACAGGCGGCCGTACCATCAGCTCTGACAATTACAAGTCTTGAATAAGGATTAGTCATATAGTCAAAATCTACTACAGCACTTTCGCGCAAGATATGGTCCGCAAGCAGGGCAATATTATTAGTCCTGAACGCTTCGCTCTGGCCGTCATAATAAAACTCGCGGATGCCTTTCTTGCCCTGAGCAAAATAAACTGTTGCAGTTTCTACAGCCTGCGCCTGAATATCATCACTGCCATAGCGTCCCTGCATCATAGCATTAATATTAAGCGCACTAATTCCAGCGTCAATGCTCCATATAGAGCTTTCAGTGCCTACAGCTAAAAATCTGTTAGAACTTAAAAACTTAATAGCGTCGTTCTGGTCGCTTGCAAGTTCAAAAAATAATGAACAGTCTGCAGTAGTAATGTTATTTGATACCACCATATACTCATAATCTTCCGCACTTGCGCTGTCTGCAGTTTTCCATAACTGAATAGACATTGTGCAGTTAGTTTCCGTCGGGTGTTCTTCGCTAAAAGCAACATTAATACTTGCAGTATCAATAGTAATTGTGTCACTTGTTACAGCTAAAATCTTAGTTCCCACGGGAATTAATGAGCTGGATACATAGTATTTAGATATATCCTCTTTTAAGACTGCACTTGTAAAGTTCTGCGAAACATTTCTAAGTACAGTCTGCTGATTTTCTACATTAATATCTACCTGACTAATATCACAAGTAAAAATGTGTAAATCTGCATCTTTAACAACCTTATTTACAGTCACATATTTCTTGTATGTACAAAAATCATTATATCGTGTTCCTTCTTCATCAGGCGCTGTGCTGGCCCATACCTTCTGCGGTTTTCCTCCGGTAGATGCAAAAAACAATCGGTTATTAAAAAATGCAACGCATGAAGGCCTTTTGTTTACAGTCGTAAATAATCCGCTTTCGCTGTCTATATCACTTCCAACACTCAGCCATTCACTAACATTCCACTTATAAAGTTTACCGGCCTTAATACAGTAATAGTCTGTAATATCATTACTAAAGGGTTTAGTATAAGACTTCCTAATACCAGCAATAATAGTTATATAAGTAAATGTAACAAGGCCTGATTCCGATGTTCCTTTTTGTGGGAAATCAGTTCCTGCAACATTCATAATGTAGTCATAATCATCATCAAGCTCTACATGCGGAATAAAATCAAATTCTATTGCACTTCCAGTAAATGTATTACCATCCAATTCCAGAATATAAGGATTAAATTCCTTATGCACAAAAACAATAGTGTTATAGTTCTGAGCATAATGCACTTCCTTTGCCTGTGCTAAACTGGTCCATGGAGCATTACTTACAGTAGCAACCTTAAGAAGTCCGCCGCCTACAGTCCGGCTCCAGATATAAATAACGCCAGAATTATTAACACAAGCAAGCTCTAAAACATAAATTGTGTTCTTATCAACAATAAACGGAATAATACGGTTATTATCATTTAGCTGCACAAGGCGCTTTGTTCCTACGCGTCTTTTAATTCCACCGGTAGGTATAATCTCAAAGTTTTCAATTCTTGCAGCTCCCTGGTAATACTGCTGAATATCAACGCGGCCGTTTAAGTTCTGGCTAAGTTCTCCACTGGCAAAGTTAGTAATAAGCATGCTCTTTTCTCCTTACTCCAGCCCCAGCTGTTCAACCCATGTAGGGTTTCCTTTAGCACGGTTACGCGCCATTTCAGCACTTTTCTTTTGTGCGTTTTGTCCAATAAGCTGAGCTTCATTAAATAACATCTGATATTTAACAGTATCACCAGTAAGTTTAAGCGCAAGACACGCCGCAAGACGGCACTCAAAATAACCTGCTAAAACGGGATCCAATTTTGGTTCAGCGTAAAATGGATAATCTTCTTCTTTAATTACATAATAATCTGTACCCATTACGTAAGACGTTGCCCTTACATAATCACCTTCTTCATCAATTACAAAATACTTATCAATATCATCAGGATTAGGCTCTGCAACTTTTTCATAAACATACTTTCCCGTAAAATAATTACGGATATAAAGCAGTACAACATTTTGAACATCAGCATATATAAAGGCGCCTTCTACAATGTAAGGCTCATCATTTTCAAGTTTTACAACCTTAACGCAATCCTCCGGAAGAGGGTACATATAGGCATAGCCAGTAAGGTTATTATCAATTCTTATAAAATATGTAGTTCCGGGAGTAAAAGTTTCAGCTTTTCGATAATAATACTTTTCGTGATACTGGTCGTATACATACTCATAATATTTATTTATGTCTGCTGCCTTTGGATTTAAAACTTCCTTATATTCATAGTTATCCATCGGTGTAAGTCTTGCCCTTTTTTTCTGACTGGTCCAGTCATAAGATGCTAGTGACTCCAGTAATACAGCATGATAAAATTCTTTTACAATTCGCACACGGCTGCTTGTTTCTTCATTCCATTCTTCATCAGTAATAGGTTCTTCTCCAGCCTTGCTAAGAGCACGTGCAACTAAACTTCTATCTATATTCATAACTTACAATTCCTAAAAAAGAAGGGCGTAGAGCGTTACGGCTCTACGCCCTTTCTGTTACAACTTTACAAAATGGCCTTTGTCACCAACAGGCGGCTTAACCGATTCTGGAAATTCTACCGTGTCATCAGCGCGGTAAAGAATTTCATTCCAATAGCAGGTATTTTTTACCCGGTATTTTACAAGTTTTTCTTCCTTGTCCTTTCCACCAGCATTATTCTGGTTATCAAGCATAGTACCATCAGCCATACATTACACTCCCGGATATACATCCATGCAGGCAGAAATTTTACCAGCAGTATGTGTACCAACGCCTGTAACGGCAGCACGCATATACTTGTAATTCCAGTCCTGTGGGATGTGAACATCAAAGTTCGCATCCTTTGTAAGCTTAGCTTCCAGAATAACCGGAGACTCAGCAACTGTAACGTAAGTAGAGTTATCGTTACTTCCCTGTACCAGAAGCTGTACGGAAGTTCCGCCAACAGCAGCAACTTCAACAATAAAGTTTACTGCTCTGTAAGAAGGGTCTGCCTTGTCAATTTTAAGAACATTACCAAGTGCGTCTGTTCCGGCGCTTCCAAGAGTAACCGAGCCAAAATTAAGGGCAGCATCAAATCTTGATTTCTGCATTTTTGCATCTCCTTTAATATATTTTCCCTGCAAAAGCAGGGAATTATTTTAAACTACCTGTGATTCAGTCATCACAATAGACTGGCACTTACGAATACGGCCGTCTCCAATCTGGAGCACGTCATTACCCCAAGGGTCTTTTGCCGGGAAAATAACGTTAGACTTCTGGTTGGCAGTCCAGTTAAGAATACCCTTAATAACCGGGTTACAAGCGATTGTAACAGTTCCGCCACCAACAGCAAGATTGTCAATATTCTTTGAGATATATTCAGCAATCTTTTCGCCGATGTTAGAAGCAGTCTTATCAATGTTTGCAAGACGGATAACAGATCGTGAGTTACGAATACAAAGACCACGTGCAATGCGGTAGTGTGTTTTGTAACCCATAAATTCTTTTCCATTTGAATCCCTACACAAGACACGTCCCAGGTTTTCAACTTCAACACCATAAGTTTTATGACCTTTAGGATAAATAAGCTTTGCTTTATCCTTAGCCCATTTGATAAGGTAAATAGATGTAAGGTTGTTACCAGTGCCGCCCATATCAATAACAGTTTCACCGTTAATCTTGTTATAGCGATGTGCAAAACCGTTCGTATAAAGAGGATCTGCATCATGATTACCATACATAATGTCATCACCCATGTCCTGTGACATACCTTCAAGGAAAGCTGACTGCTCACCCATAAGCAGCTCTGCCTTATGGTTTGCATTATCGTAACCTGCTTCATCAATAAGCTGAGCATCAACTTCTGAGAAAATTTCAATGTTAGAAATAACATCATCAAAAGTCTTAGTCTGGCTAGATGACTTCCCAACACCCATGTTATACCCTCTATGCTCACCGTGAGGAAGCGCAGTTCTAACTGTAGTTGTGTTAATTGTACCTTTGTTTGCTTCATCTAAAGGTGCATCCAAAAGAAGCTCGTCAAGTCTGGCAAGCTCTTCAATAATCATGCGACAATCAGGATTAGATCCGCTAAGTCGTTTTGCCACTTCAAGAGAAGTGAGCTGGTCTGTTACACTCAAAACAGCCATATTTTATTTCTCCTATTTCTATTTAAAGAATGAGAAGGTACCACCTTCTGTAATAGATTTATATCCATCAGCTTTTCCATTATTCACTGCGGATCCACCTTCCTGGCTCTGTTCTCCAAGCAAAATGAACATCTGAACGATTTCTTTATCACCCAAAAGTCCTGCCTGCTGGAGCTTTGCGCCAAGAGTTTTGCCACCATAGGCCGCAATTCCGCGTTTCAGCATTTCTACCTTTACCGGATATTCTTTGCCATACTCCGCCTGCAGTGCTGCCTGTGTGTCATGCGCCTGCTGTGCAAAAGCTTGCTTCTGCGCTTCAAGTGCATTTTTTCCCACGTCCTGCAAGCTCGCATAAAGTGCCTTAGCCTGTTCGTCCGTAAGATTATTCTTAAAGGCCATTTCCCGGAACATCTTAGCGTCGTCGCCTTCGATAGAATACTTATCAGCACTTTCAGGCTTTCCAAGTCCTCTATAAAAGTTTTCAATTTCCTCAGCGCTTGCGTTTTCCCCAGGTTTCGTAATACTATTTCCCAGTTTACCCTCAAGCTCCAAGTAAGATTTAGCAAGGTCGCCGACTTTCCCAAATTTCTTGAGTTTTTCAGCTGCAGCCGCATCCTTTGTAATGTCGCCAATCTGCTCCATCCAAGCCGGATTAGGTGCTTCCTTGCTGCCGTCGTTTCCGTCTGCATTAGGCTTATTCCCCGCGCCGTTATCCCCACCGTTTCCGGCAGGTTTTGGATCAGGTTCAGCTCCCTGCATTCCGCCCATAATGTCCTTAATGTCACTTCCGGCATTTGGTGCCGGTGTTTCTATTGGATCTGGCATTTAATTTCCTCCCTTAAATATTTTTAAAACTGGCCAATCGCTGGAAAATCATGCATTAAACGTGCCTGATTTACACGCATTAGAAGAATGTTTGAATAAGTTGCCATTGCTGTCACCTGTGCCTGCAGTAAGTCATAAGTCAAAGCAGGAACTTCACCATTTTTTTTAGGCATATCCCATTCTTTAAGTTTTGCCTGTGCTTTTTCAATTTTCTGGTCAAGTTCTTTGCCTTCTTCCATCATGCGGTCAATAAAACCAATTCCTGTTTTACCTGTTCCGGTTTCTTCCATCTTTAAGCTCCTTTTACTGTTTTCTGCAATCAAAAATTGCGCTTGTCATCTGCTTGTAATTATCACACTTAAGTCTTTTAAAAATCATAAACTTTGCAAAATTATTTAAAATAACTTCGGTGTCGTTTACACACTCTACCTTGTAAAACTTAAGGTCCTCTAAAATCTGGTGCAAAACTATCTTTCCCTCATCAGTAGAAAAAACACGTCTGAAACATTCAGTCATCAACCTGTCGCGTTCTTCTTCTATTTTCTTTGCATCTGTTTCGTTATCAAGTACACCAAAGATTTCATCATAAGCCTTATCGACCGCCATTCATTCCACCTCCAATCTGGCTGTTAATCTGGTCCATAATAGACCCCTGCTGTACAGCCTGATTCATTTTGTCTGCATTCTGCATAAGAGTCTGAGCCATAGCCATCTGCTGCTGTTGTGCAGCCGCTTCTTGTTGAGCCTTAATACGATCTTCACGCACTTTACGCACGTCATCATCTTCGCGGATAATATTCTGAGGCATTCCCATACCTTCCATAGTGCTCTTCATCAGCGCATCACCGTCAAGGTAATCTCCGGCATTAGGGAACATCTGAATAATAGGCCCAATAGCACCAAGAGCCTGAACAGTTCCGCCCATCTGGTGATATTTCTTTTGTGCCTGAGCAAGTGGACCAGTAAAGTCAATTTTAATCGTTGCTTTCTGTTCCAAAAGAGCAGTAGGAACAGGTGGAAGCATATTAGCCCGCATAAGAAGGTTAAAAGACCTTGTAATAATATTTCCAAGAAATTCATTAAGTGAAACAATAAAAGTAGAAAGTGTTGCCGCTTTTTCTCCCTGCAACTCCATTACTTCCGTTGCGGTCATCTTTCCGGCTTTGTTCTGGAGTGCCAAAAAGTAATCAACATAAAACCAGTCTTTTACATCCTGCTCATACTGAGCAAGCTCCTGCAATGTAATAGGATAGTTCTCTCCTATACGTGCAGGCTCTACACGGCTTTTATCTGTAGGAAGGTAAGTTTTACCACGCGGGCTAAAATCAACCTCGCGTACATCATCAGATAATAAAACAGGCGGCTCAGCAGAAGTCTGAGCAATCATAAGAGAGCTTCTTTTAATAATGTTCAACGCTTTAATGTCTGATAATGCATCCTGCGCCGGGCTGGAAGAATAGGCAAAGCCCGGAAATCGTTCCCAAGTGAAAACAGCAAACGGAAATTCTCTAAAGCCAGATTCCTTAAAAATATGCTCTTCATCAAGGCTCATATAAATACACGCATAAGGCATATTTTTAGCATCTTTGAACCGTGGATTATAATTATCACGCGGGAAAATACACTGTAAAACTTCAAGTTTATTATTCCACTTTTTTGGATCTTCATAATCTTCTTTCATTTTTTCAGATACATTTTCTTTACCAAAAAAGTCTACGATATTGCGCAAAGTATCAACATACCAGCGAAAACAGGTATCAACTTCACCGTAAGAATTAATATCAAAATAAAGTTCATTGGCCGGAAAGTGAGTGTAACGCAAGCGAGTATGTTCAATATCTTCATCGATAAAAACAGATCCGTGCCCTATACAAGTAGAATCTTTAATGGCCGGATTAACCTCATGGTAAAAATTACTTCTATTGAACATAGCAAGCAGTTCACGCTCGCAACCTTCAAGCCAGTCTTTTACTCCATACTCCTTAAGTATGTCGCTGTTTTCCATTCCAAGCTTAAACCACACAAGTGAAGGGCTTATAGCATAGCCCTGAATACCGGCAACTAAAGTACGGTTATACTCCAGCGGCTTAGAAGTAAAACGCTTCGGCTGAGTAGGCACTTTACCAACGCTACCCCAATCGAGTACACGGCTATCCGTATAAGTCTGAGCCTCAGTCCATGTACTTTCAAACTCTGCGCGGTTATCCTTAAGCTGCTGCCATCTGCTTTTTAAGTCCTCAATAAGTTTCTTTTTATCTTCCATAAGATAAAGAATACTTTAGTCAATATAAAACTGATATAAACAATAAAAAAAAAGGACTTCTTTCTTAAGAAGTCCCATTTAATCATTATCTATTTATTCTTCCGCATTTCGTGCATAACGTTTTTTTGTTCAATGGATTCCCGCAATAGCCACAATAATTAAACTGATTAGTCTGTTCAATATGTACATAGCCCAATCCATTACAGTGATTACAAGACTGATTTAATATTTTCCCTTTGCCTTTACAATCTCTGCATAACTCTGTAAGAAAATTCATAATTGTAGTATAGCATCACATATTGAAAAAAGCAAAAAAATCCGCTTCCAGATAATCCAAAAGCGGATAAACTTTGAAAATAAATATAGAGGCAAGGGCTTTTTTCCGGTTCCCTCATCCGTTCCTTTTATCGCTTTTTCAAGCTTAATATAAACCTGCTATACAGTAGGTTGCGCACTTTTTTCTATATAATACATTTATTATTCTGCAGAATTATTCTTTTTCTTCCTCCCTTTTTATAGTTTCTAAAAAACGCTCACAAACTGCGGCGCATTGTACTGCTTCTTTTGCTAATTCAACAGCAAACTTTTCTGTTTCTGCTATAGCTTCTTGTCCTCTCCATATATGATTATCTTTAATTAAAGCCCATATATACGCTAGATTTTTATTCATGCGGTCCATAAAATCTGCAGCTTCTTCAATTTCTTCCTTTAATACCGCATAAGCCTCATGTTCACTCGCATAAACCGCACCGTATTCCTTTACAATGTTTTGCAGCTCATAAGCTACAGCCTGATTTATACTTTCACTTGCTTTAGTTGCTATCATCTTCTATATCTCCATCTGAAACTTTTATTTGAAAATCTTGATTTACTTCTGTTTTATTCTCATCATCAGATTTTTTTCTAAAAGTTATAAAACATAAATATAAAAACATTAGTTCAAATTCAATGTTTTTAGTGGCTGCCATATATAAAGCTGCAATAAAGCATACCCAATAATATATCTCGTAAATCTTCATCATTTTTCTCCTCGCTCAAAGCACAATTATTCGGATATGTTTTACAAACCAAATAATAATCTCTACCCATTTCCAAATTGCAAAGGGTACACAAAAAAGTAAAAAAATAAGTGTGTTTTTAAGATCATCCATTTATTGTTTCCTCCCACGTAAAATATGACTTTTTAGAACGGAATTTCACTATCAGAATAGTTTTTCTCTGCCGCGCAATAGTCCATTGGCTCAGCATCATAACTCTGATTATCAGGCTTAAAAGAAGGCGCTGCACTTTGCTGTCCTTCTTCCTTAGGCTGAAAAGCTCCCGGAGCAAGTGATACTTCCTGCACTTTAATAATTACTGCAGTACGTGTATTGCCTGCTTTATCCTTCCATCTGTTCTGCTTAAGTCGCCCCGTAACAGTAACGCGCCGGCCCTTAAGCAAGTTCTTACTCATACTCTCGCCATAATTTCCGCGGAGCATACAGTCAAAAAAACTTGTAATATCTACCCAGTTTCCAGCACTGTCTTTATAAGATTCATTATTCGCAATAGTAAATCTGCAGTACGGTGTACCATCATTCCATCTGGAAAGCTCAGCAGCTTTTACCAGGTTTCCTTCTATTACTACAATATTAATATTTGACATAAGCTATTCCTCATCAAATAAAGTCGGTGCCTTATCCCAGTCTGTACCATACCTATTTACAACACAGCGGAAGTCCTGCAGATCATAATCACCAATTATAACTTTACGGTCTCCAGTATCTTCAACAATGGTGATCTTAAGCAGCTCACGTAACAAAGCAATTTTTCTTTTCTTTTCATTAAAAGTTGTCATGTTGTTTTCATAAACTGTAATCATTGCATCTGCATTTGTAGCCCACTTATATTTAGGTGGTATCTTTTCGGCTTCTGCATAAATCGGTAATTTACGTGCATCTTTCTTCATAGTTTCTGATAATACGCAAACAACCTTTACCTGCATCGCATTCTGAACAACTAATAACTCATCATTCTCAATAAGCTCTGCTGCCATTTTCTCCCATAACGGGCTTCTTCTAAAGTTTTCCATAGTTTTATCTCCTCCCTTATTAATCATCTTCTAACATTTCTTTTCTGACTTCATCTGTCATCATTTCCCAATTATCACAAACACTTTCTCTTGCATGATCTTTACATCTATAGCCATTGTGATAAGCACCTTCATAACAGTGTATACAGTTTCCGCAACATTTCATTTTTTCGTTCTGTTTTTCGAGCTCTGCAAGGTTCTTACAGATAATTTCAAAGCCTTGTTGCAATATTGGGTTTTTAAGTGCAAGGCTTATTCTGCATTTCATTTCGTCTTTATTCATTTTCCCTTTATCTCCTGTTCTGGAATAATTACCTTAAGTTTATTTTTGTAACTACCATCAATTCGACTTCTAATTATTTTTTCTGCTCTTTCTTCTCCCATTTCGTTATATGCTTCTGCGATAAATTCAGCATAAGACTTGAACTTATGTTCATCTTTTTCATAATGGGCTTCAATCAATTTCCCTATCGTAACTGCTCCAATTTCTTTCATTTTTCTTTTATCTCCATTTGGATTATTTATACATTTATTGCAGTAGTCTGAGCTGCCGCAAAACTCTGTCATACACATTAAAATGGATCCCACTCCTTAGTCTGTCGCTGCTGTCTCCAGCTGCCATTTATCTTGCGCAAGTGAGTCATAGGATGCGCAATAAAATCACTCATCATTGCATAGCGGAATTCATCATAAACATGATCCTCCAGCTGTGTATCTATATCTTCCGGATGATTAGGATCTGGCTTCAATAAAGGAATAGTCCTTATAAATGCTGTACAAGTATTAAATACCTGAAACATAGGTGTGCCATTCTGGTCAATCGTCTGCTTGAAAATCTGATCTACCATAACAAGTCCATTCACACGGTCATTATTAGCCTTTACCATATTAAAACCAACATCTGCAAAATCCTGCATTATGCACATATTATTTTCATCACTCCATATAGCCGGGTCTGCAACCATATCTTTAATACCATCTAAAGCTGCAAACGCCCAAGCCTCCTGCGCAAGTTTTGTAGATTCCTTTTTTACGCCTACGTTATACTCATCTTCTTTACAGCCATACAATTCTCTATAACGAATTACACGGCCCTGAGAATTAACAGCATAAAATCCAATAGAATAAGGCTTAGCCCATCCCCAGTCCATAGAACAAAAACGGAACCATGAACCTTGCTCCAAAACAAACGGTTTACATACATGTATATTTGTTCTAAAACTATCCAAAGCCTGCCCCGGAAATACGCTCCAGTCTCCAAAACGTAAAGCTCGCGCAAGATGCGTCGGTAATCCCAACAACCTGGATTCATACTCCGGGTCATTCTCCATCAAAATCTTGTTATCATCCAAAGTAGAAGGAATAAAACAAGCGTTATTAATAACCTTCTTCCCATTCACTTCATTTTCAATATAAAAAATCTGATTAGGAATATGATTATCTATAAATCTAGCCTTAAGCCATCCGTGTCCTACGCCTCCTGGGTTAGCAGTACCACGTATATAACAAGGCACTCCTGCTGCAGAACGTAAACGCGAGCGCATAAACGTCCAGCAATATGGAGTAGAATAGTTACCAAGTTCGTCAATTCCAATCCATGTGTATTGATGTCCCTGATAATGCTCTACGTCCTTGTCATTCTCCAGATAACGCATTTTAAGTGTTGCGCCGTTTGGAAAAATCCACATATCAGAACCTTCCTTAGATCCTTTACCGATGTAACGTGCGCCCTGCGGTTTATACAACTCATTAGCACGCTTTTTTAATTCTTCAAGCTCTACAGTTGTTTTACGAAACAAAATGCCATTACAGTTTTTTCCGTAACAATCTGCATTTTGTAAAAAGTCACCAAGTAAAAAGTCACTCTTACCACCACCAGCCGCGCCGCCATAAAACAACTCAGTAGTCGGACAACTTAAGGCAAGTGCCTGTTTAGGCTGCGGCTTCCAGTACACATCATATTTACTCATCAGCGCATTCCCTGAGCTTTTCTTAATGCTTCAAAGTGCATTCTAAGCCTCTGGTAAACATACCCGTTGCAGTCTTGCTTAACATGCTTACACTTCAATTCCTTATCCCAGCCAAGCGCCTTGCAGATATGACAATCCCAGTAAAACAAGATGCCTTTTTTAATTGCAAACTGTTCATCCCGAATATTCATCACTTGCCCTCGCTTTCTGCAGCATAAGAATTCCATTCGTCCACGCTTTCAGCCTTTGGAACCATTGCCACAACCTTAAGCTGCTCTGCAACCATAACCTCAGGCTTAATCAGATTCAGATACTTCAAGTACATCTGCATATACTTAGAACGATCTACCAAAGTCACTTTAAAACCTTTTTTCGTTGTCTCAATCTGACTGATACACTTT
>JAEEGL016540549.1_pt1 | contig 22320 bp, 18 predicted proteins | sample 9134231 | NCBI WGS metagenome assembly JAEEGL01 (sample SAMN16246548, study PRJNA631951) | gut metagenome | biome: gut microbiome; feature: rumen; material: fiber-attached | host: Bos | place: Iran: Karaj | collected 2018-10 | reverse complement strand
TTGAGGTCAGCGGCTTTCTTCTTTCGTTGCTTGACCATGTTGTTAGTTATTTTGTTCGAGATGCTTTACTGGAGATAGATATCGATCAACTGGTTGTAGAGGGTCTTGACGTTGTGTTTTGTCTAATCAGCAGTCGCGCAGCTCTACGCCGTTCTTCTTGGCGATCTCGGCAATCCCCTCGGTGGCGGCGATGGTCTTCACCAGCGACTCCTTGCCCTTGCGCTGCCCGACCGTCTTGCCATCGTGTGCCGCAACGCCAAGGGCGAGTGGGAGATCATCAATGGCAACCAGACGTGCATGATGTTCTGTTGGTATATCATTGCCAATAAGAAGAAACTTGGTCAACTCAAGGGAAATGAGTTCCTCGTGAAGACCATCGTGACCACCGAACTCATCAAGAAGATTGCCGACAAGAATGGCGTGGAACTGCAAGACTGCTACACTGGATTCAAGTGGATTGCCAATGAGATCAGGAAGGTTGAGGGCGTGAAGAAATACATCGGTGGCGGTGAGGAAAGTTTCGGATTCCTGCCGTTCGACAAGGTGCGCGACAAGGACTCCCCAGCATCCATCTGCTTGATTTGCGAGATTGCTGCTTGGGCAAAAGACAATGGCAAGACGCTCTACGACCTGTTGATGGATATCTATCTTGAGTATGGCTTCTCGAAGGAGTTCACTATCAATGTGGTGAAGCCCGGAAAGACGGGGGCCGATGCCATCAAGCAGATGATGACCGACTTCCGCAATAATCCTCCCAAAGACTTGGGTGGCAGCAAGATTGTGCTGCAGAAGGATTTCCAGAAACTGGAGCAGATCGATGTCGAGGGCAACGTAAAGCCCATCGACATGCCTGCCAAGAGCAATGTGCTGCAGTGGTTCTGCGAGGATGGCACGAAAGTGAGTGTGCGTCCGTCGGGTACCGAGCCCAAAATCAAGTTCTACATCGAGGTGAAGAACACGATGAAGTGTGCCGGATGCTATGACCGTTGCAACGAAGAAGGTATGGAGCAGATTGAGGCCATCAAGAAGAGCCTGAAACTCGACTGAACCTTCATTCAACCATTTTTATAAGGGGAAAGACCTCGTGTCTTTCCCTTTTTTTTAAATCAACCACTTTACCATCAAGTCATCATGAAGACCATCACCCGCATCCTGTTCTTGCTGTCGTTTGTGCTTACCTCCACCACTGTCGTGGCTCAAGACCAACAGCAGGTCAAAACATATGCACAGGCCATAGCCTTGCCGGCCGACAATATCCGTACTACACGGCGCCCTGCCCCCGAACAGCGCCTGTTTGCCTCGGAATCGATAGAAAAGAAAATCAAGGAAGTGAAAGCCTTGCTTCACGATGCACCTTATCTGGCGTGGATGTTTGAGAACTGCTTCCCCAATACGCTCGATACGACCATCCATTATTCCACCACAGAGGACGGCGATGACGACACCTTTGTCTATACGGGCGATATCCATGCCATGTGGCTGAGAGACTCCGGTGCGCAGGTGTGGCCGTATGTGCCGTTTGCAAAGACCGACGAGAAATTGCGCAAGATGGTGAGGGGCACTATCCTGCGCCAACTCAAGTGTATCTGTATCGACCCTTATGCCAATGCATTCAACTTTGGGCCTACTGGCAGTGAGTGGGAGAGCGACTACACCTCGATGACGCCTTACTTGCATGAGCGGAAATACGAAATCGACTCGCTCTGCTATCCCATCCGGTTGGCCTACTACTACTGGAAGGTGACAGGCGACACGTCCATTTTTGGTGACCTGTGGATGGAGGCCGTCTCGAAGATACTGAAGACTTTCCGCGAACAGCAGCGCAAGGGCGACAAAGGACCTTACCGATTCATGCGCAACACCAACCGCCAGTACGACACGGTGTGCAATGACGGGTATGGCAACCCCGTGAAGCCTGTCGGACTGATATCCTCTGTCTTCCGTCCTTCCGACGATGCCACGGTGTTTCTCTTCCTTGTCCCGTCGAATTTCTTCGCCGTGTCGTCATTGAGGAAAATTGCCGAGGTGCTCACCACGGTGAACCATAACGCTACATTCGCATCAGATTTCACTCTCCTTGCCGATGAAGTGGAGAACGCTTTGAAGCAATATGCCATCTGCCACCATCGCAAGTATGGCGATATCTATGCTTATGAGGTGGATGGTTTCGGCAACCAACTCTTGTCCGACGATGCCAATGTGCCTAGTCTGTTGGCGATGCCCTATCTTGGCGACGTTGACATCGATGATCCCATTTACCAGAATACGCGACGCTTTGTATGGAGTGAGGACAATCCATATTTCTTCAGGGGCAGAGCAGGAGAGGGGATAGGTGGTCCCCATATCGGCTACGACATGGTGTGGCCTATGTCGATAATAATGCGGGCTTTCACCAGCCAGGACGACAAGGAGATAGCAACGTGTCTCCAAATGCTTGTCGATACCGACAATGGCACAGGGTTCATTCACGAGTCGTTCCACAAAGACGATGCTGCCCAGTTCACCCGTTCATGGTTTGCCTGGCAGAACACCCTCTTCGGCGAACTCGTGCTCAAACTCATCGATGATGGCAAGGCCGACTTGCTGAGGAGCATCCGAAAATAGTCAGGATGTGGCAGTACAGGGAAGTTGCAGCCTGTGATTAGTCCCAAACGTAAATCCAGTAGTCTACCTGGATTTCCATCAACACCGGCCCCATCTCACGTAGGATGTAATATTGCACGCTCTCACCACCAAACAAGCGGATATAGAGTTCCATGCCTTCATCAGTGGTGCAAATACAGTGGATTTCAGGGGCATGGCTCATGAAATCGCCTTCGTCGTCAACAAACCATATCGACTGGTTTTCCTGACCAGGGTCTACAGTGCCGTGGAAATCCCACGTCGAAGCCACCTCGCCCTCGCCTATGCATACCAAGGCAGCCAAGGCGTCAGTACCTTGGTTCTCTAACTGCACGGCATAGAATGAACGCTCGCCCGATTCAATCGTGGCAAGCCATCTCGTGTCTTTGATTGGCCGCCCTCCATAATAGGAACTGATGATACGGCACACATCGGCAGTGGCTTTCTTCACTGGCTCACCGTCCTTCCATCGGCTGTATTGCAATAGTTGGTGGTTGTTGAAGAAACTGCTTTTCACCACCCATGGGCATGCTTCCTCGTTTTTATATCCCCGGAACATCTTGGAGACAACCGACGGGTTGTTGAGTTTGAACGTATACTGCATCTCGTCTTTGATAAGGGTACCTTCAGAGTCGGTCTTCGTGTTGTGGTCTTGCTTGACCAGACGCACGCCGTTGCAGTGGGGCTTGAACATCATCTGGTTGTAGGCCTTGATGTCGTTGATGCGTTCTTCGTCTATCACCGACACAAACGAGTTACCCGAAATGTTCAACTCTCTGACGGGTAAGGGGCGCTCCCTTAGGGTGATGTCGCTGCTCTTGGAGCGATAACGTCCAAGGTTGGAGAACGTGTCCCAATAAGTCTCGTCGGGGATAACGTCCTTAGTGATTCTTTGTGCCTTGAGGTCGTTGCCGTTGGGAGTGAACATGATGAGTTCGCTTTCGTCATATGGGGCGATAACCATCGCAAATCCTAATGGGGAGGCTTGTTGGTAAGGGATAATACAGAATTTCTGCGGCAGTTTGCTGCTATTCTGGCGGTTGCCCTCAAAGCGCAGGATGGCTCCTTCGCATCTGTCGGCATACCAATTTTGTGCTTGGTTTTGCTTGTCGTAGTCTATTTGGGCAGAAATGTGGCAGACAAAGGCCAGCATCATCATTACAGTGAAAAGGCGGTTAATGTAGTTCATTGTCATTAAAGTTTGATTGTTTCTGCAAAAATAGGAATTTTCCTGTTTCTATGCAAACAAATACCGCTTTTTGTGGAGTTGATAGGTTGCCATGTTAAAGGGAAAGAGTAGGGTGGAGGTCATTCCAGCACGACATCGAGAACCATCATCATCACGAAACCTACAGCAAATCCTATAGTGCTCAGGTTGGTGTGGCGGCCGCTCGACGCCTCAGGAATCAGTTCCTCGGTCACTACATAGAGCATGGCTCCCGCAGCGAAGGAGAGCAGCCATGGCAGGAGGGGCACAAACATCGAGGCGAGAAAAATCACCACTAATGCACCGAAAGGCTGGGCAAGTCCACTCAGACATCCCAGCAGAAACGATTTCGTGCGTGAATGTCCGGTGGCATGCATCGGCACAGACACCACGGCCCCCTCGGGAATGTTTTGTATCGCCATTCCCAATGAAACGATAAGCGCGCTTGTCATCGAAATGTCGGCATTCCCCTGTGCGGCTCCAGCAAGCACCACACCAATGGCCATTCCCTCTGGAATGTGATGGATGGTGACTGCCAGCATCAGCATAGTGGTACGCGAGAGGTGGGCTTTCGGACCTTCTGGTGTACTCGCATCGAAATGTAGGTGAGGTGTAAGCATATCGAGGAGTAGGAGGAATGCCATTCCCAGCAAGAACCCACCGGCAACTGGTAAGATAGCCCATTTCGTGGTGCCTGTCTCCATCTCCATCGAGGGCAGGAGCAACGACCAGAAGGAGGTCGACACCATCACGCCGGCAGCAAATCCCATCAATGTCTTTTGTAAAGTTCCCGTCATCTCTCTCTTGGTGAGATATACGAGTGAAGAGCCTAAGATAATGCCCGCCATAGGGATTAACAGCCCGATAAGTATGGTTTCCATTGTTGTTTTTATCTGCTTGTTTTCTACATGTTGTATAACGGTGCAAATGTACGATAATTCCTGCATCAAGACAATACCTAATTGTCATTATTTTGTGAGAAATCGCGTTCTTATGGCAACAGGAAAGGGTCACTTACTGATCAACAGGCACCCTCTCATTGTTGACTGGTAAACCATCATTGGTGACTGGGATATATCTTTCTCTGCAAAAAACAAAAAAACTACTACTTTCTTGTATTATTGAAAAAGAATCCTTAAATTTGGCATTTGGTATGGATGGGATATTTCTCTTCCATCGGAAATCATGTTATGTACGACTACTCTACATCATTGAAAACAGTTATATTCTCATCAGTTAAAGCCAATGTTACACATTCAAGAAGAAACAACACGATGCTTATTGTGCGAGGATGCACCCTGCTCGAAAGTATGTAAGAAGGGTGACCCGGCACGTGCCTTGCGAGCCATGCGGTTTGACAATATACGAGTGGCACAGCACTGGTTGGCAGACTGCAGTGAGGAAGATTTGAATAATGCCGAAAAGGCCTGTATCCATTACGACCGTCCTGTCCGCATTCGTGAACTGGCAGCCTTGGCAATGAAAGAGCCAGCCTGCTCCATGGATGATGCACTCATGCCATCACTCGCCATTGATTTTTGCGGCATTCACTGTGAGAATCCGTTTTTCCTTGCGTCCTCGGCAATCTGCACCAATTATGAGATGGTGGCAAGAGCCTTTGAGATGGGGTGGGGAGGCGTGTTCTACAAGACTATATGCAAGCAGGACATCCGCGAGGTGTCGCCACGATTTGATGCCGTGAAGGAGGGCAACGCCTTTGCCGGTTTCCGCAACATGGAACAACTTTCGGAGAACCCCCATGAAGTGGATTTCGATATCCTCCGCCGTTTGAAAAAGAATTACCCCACGAAGATTGTTGTGGCGTCGGTAATGGGGCAGTTTGAGGAGGAGTGGATAGAACTGGCGAAAATGGCTGAGGATGCAGGCTGCGATGCGGTGGAACTCAATTTTTCTTGTCCGCAGATGCGATTGTCAGGTTTGGGCAGCGACGTTGGGCAGGATGCCGAACTCGTCACGTTCTACACGGCCTATGTGAAACGCAATGTCAGCATCCCGGTCATCCCGAAGATGACTCCTAATATCACACAGATCAACCAACCTGCCATGGGGTGCTATTTTGCCGGTGCCGATGCCATCTCGGCCATCAATACCATTAAGAGTGTGACAATGTCGGCAAAGGCTACAGTAAACGATAAGTTTACCGTCTCTGGCTATAGCGGTAAGGCAATCAAGCCTATCGCGCTGCGTTTCATCTACGAGATGGCCACCAACCCCATCATAAAGACAATGCAGTACAGTGGTATCGGTGGCATAGTGACATGGCGTGATGCATTGGAGTTTATTCAGTTGGGCTGCAGAAACGTACAGGTCTGCACCGCTGTCATGGAGTATGGCTACCGCATCATCGATGACCTTATCCTGGGCATGCAAACCTATATGAGAGACCGTGGTATCGAGCATCTTGACCAACTCGTGGGTGAACAACTCCCCAACTTTGTGCTGCCTTCCGACCTCGACCGCGAAACGATGGTCTATCCGAAGATAGACCGTGAGCGTTGCATAGGTTGCGGACGTTGCTATCTCTCATGCCGTGATGGTGGCCATCAGGCCATCTCGTTCGACCCTGCCAGTCGCCAACCGAGAATCATTGGTACGAAATGTGTGGGTTGCCACCTCTGTCGGCTCGTTTGTCCAACGGGTGCCATCGACATCACAAAACGTGTTGGTAAAAAATAGTGCATATCTATCTCATGCTGTATTCTTTTTACATAGATAAACGATATACGATGATAAAGATTAGAAAGATGTTGTTATTGTTGGGTGTCCTTGGTTGCTACATGACTGCAGGCGCACAGGATTTCATCGTCCCACAAACCAACATCAATACCAAGGGATATCCACATGTATTGCCCGACAATAGCGTGGAGTTCTCCATCCGTTCAAACGAAGACCTTAGCCAGATGAAGGTATCGCTCGACCCGGCTTGCCGGTTTGAGAAACAGGCCGACGGCACTTGGCTTGCACATACCAAGCCGTTGGTGCCGGGCTTTCATTATTATTGGTTCACTTTGGGGGGTATGGACCTGTCAGACCCAGCCAGCAAGAGTTATTTCGGTTGTGGGAGGATGACCAGTGCCATCGACATTCCAGAGGAAGGCTGCAGTTTCTACGACGTCAAGGACGTGCCACATGGCAGGGTGAGCATCGTCACCTATTTCTCTAAGGTGAGGAAGGCGTATGCCACGATGTATGTATACACGCCAGCCAGTTATTCCACGGGCAGCAAGCGCTATCCTGTGCTTTACCTGCAGCATGGGGGAGGCGAGGACGAATCAGGATGGACGCTCCAGGGAAAGACCAACCATATCCTCGACAACCTGATTGCCGAGGGCAAGGCCAAGGAGATGATTGTCGTGATGTCGAATGGAAACATCACTGTTCCCGGTGCCGGCTTTGGCTATTCCATCCAGGGGATGAAAGGTTTTGAGGAAGAACTTACCGAGGTAATCATACCTTATGTGGAACAGAGTTTCCGCACGCTCCCCGACCCACAGCACCGTGCACTTTCGGGTCTTTCCATGGGCGGTGGCCAGTCGTTCTTTGTTGGATTGCAGCATACCGAACTCTTCAGTTACATCGGTGTGTTCAGCACAGGTGTCTTTGGTGGCATCCGTGAGACCAAGGCGTTTGATGCGGAAGCCGCCATGCCTGGTCTTCTCTCGCAACATGAAAAGTATAACAAGGCGCTGAAGTTGTTCTATATCTCTGTTGGCACCGACGACCCGCGCTTGTCGCATACCCAGGAAGCCGTCGCCTCCATGCGGCAGTCGGGGCTGGCTGTCACCTTCAACACTTTCCCCGGCGACCATGAGTGGCAGGTATGGCGGAAGTCGCTGCATGACTTTGCACAAAAGTTGTTTTAGATGGCGGGGCAGATGATCATGAAGAAAGTGATGATAGTGGCCATGCTGTTGTGTGGTATGATGACGGAAACTGCCGCCCAAAAACTCAACCAGCGTCAGCGTAGGGAACGGATGGACAGCGCACTGACTGCCCGTTATTACAAGACTCCCTACGACACCAATTATGTGGTGCGCCCAGTGGGACGCCTGACTCTGAAGTTGAGGGCTAACCAGACAGGCTGCACTTTTCATGCGAAGGGGACTGTCAACGACATCTATTCTAAGGCCGACCTCAGCACCAGCCATAAGACTACCATCTCCTTGGGTGCCTCGTATCGTGGAATAGGCTTGGGTTTGTCTGTCAATCCCGCCAAATTGAAGGGGATTTATAAGGATTACGAATTCAACTTCAACTACTATAGCAATCGCCTGAGCATTGATGCCAGTTATCAACGTTCCACCACCCTGGCGGGAGATATCGAGCGCAACGGACTGCAACACATGGAGTCAGGCGATGTCACCTTGAAAGTGCTCAACCTGGCGGTGTATTACACTTTCAACAACCGCCGTTTCTCCTTTCCTGCTGCCTTCTCACAGTCGTATGTTCAACTGCGCTCGGCTGGTTCATGGCTCGTTGGCTTCAGTTATCAGGGCGGAAGCATCAGGACAAACGACGAGTTGAGAGCGAAGAACCCTAATGCCCCCGATGTACGCATTGATGTGGGGCACTTCGGCATAGGTGGTGGCTATGGCTATAACCTTGTGCTTGGCAAGAAATGGTTGCTCCATTTCTCTGCACTTCCCAACTTCGTGGTTTACAACCGTAATAAGTTTACTGTGAATGGTGAGAGAAAGAAAGCCAAGCGCATGCGCTTCAATATGCTTTTCAATGAGCGTGCTGCCGTAGTATACAATTTCTCCCCACGATTTTTCGCAGGTGCCACGTTGGTGATGAACAACTCCGTCTTTGATGATGACATAGTGGTGGTGAATCAAAACAAATGGCGAGCCCGCGCATTCCTCGGGTTAAGGTTGTGACCTATAACAGTTGAGCCGGCAGTCATGCCGGCTCAATGTTTATACGAAAGTTCAAGTCCAGAGTATTATCTTCCAAATCCGAAGCCTTGCTGAGCCGCTTTTTCTGGCTCACCGAATGTGGAGGCCTCCACATCCTTCTCGTTGAGTTTGAACACCATGAACTTGGGGTTCTTCTCCGTGCAAGGAGCCCATGAGCCACCGTTCTTTCCATTCGGGTCGCTATATTTCACGAAGTTGGTCCATGCCGTAAGCATCTTCTCGGAGAGGTCCCAGTCGCCTTGTGTCCATGGACGCCAACAGTGTTTCAGCGACTTGAATACAAACCAGAGGTCTGAAGAGTGGAAGGCACCCCTCAGACGCTGTGTCACCTCTGGGTGGGAACCGTCGTCGGGCAGTGGACGTGCAAACTGGTAGGCCCATGCCTTGCCGCCCTTGCTCTCACGCACTTTGCAGAACTCCGCGATATTGGGTGCCATGTTGCCCATGTCGTTGAGCGTAAAGCCAATCATGTATGGCACGTCGGCCAATGTGCCTCCACGAGTGGCGTCGTCGAAACTCTTCACGCTGACGTAACCGTCGATGAGTGGCATGAAGGGCAACCTGATACGCTCGCCAGTAACCTGTCCATAGAGGGTGTTGAGGGCGAAGATGGTCTCGGTGGATGCCTGGCGCATCTTCTGCAGGTCGGTCAGTCCGGCCCAGTCAAAAACTTTCTTCGCGTTGGCTGCGGCATCTTCTATCGAACCGCCGGTATAACGGCCACCCATCATGCCACCTCCATTAGGATTGGGTATGCTGAGTCCCTGGGCACTCATGATGACGGCCTTGTGGAACAGACCGCGAGCCAGCGGCGATTCGCAGAGAGTGCGAACACTGCCGCCTCCGGCACTCTGTCCGAAGATGGTCACGTTGTCGGGGTCGCCACCAAACTGCGCAATGTTTTTCTTTATCCACTTCAGGGCTTCTATTTGGTCAAGGATGCCATAGTTGCCCGATACCTTGTGGGGACTTTCCTCCGTCAGTGCCGGATGGGTAAGGAAGCCAAATACGCCGAGACGGTAGTTGATGGAAACGAGCACCACATCCTTGGCACCCCATTCCTGTCCGTCGAACTCAGGCTCAGAGCCCCATCCCTCACGATAGCCACCACCATGAATCCACAGGGCCACGGGGAGTTTCTTCGCTGTCTTGCCAGGAGCCTTTGTCCAAACATTCAGATACAGGCAGTCCTCGCTATAGGGGGCTTCTTTGCCATAGCCCCACTCCGTGAAATATCCGCCAGGATACTGGATGGCCTGGTAACTGGGATGACCAAAGGTGTCGCAAATCTTCACACCTTTCCAGGGCACTACGGGCTGTGGTTCCTTCCATCGGTTTTCCTTGATGGGAGGAGCGGCATAGGGAATGCCACGATAGACATACACGTCGGGATGGTCGTCGGCAAATACGCCTTGTATTTGACCCCCTTCGATGGTTAACACTGGGTTTTCTTCTGCGTAGGCAGACACTGCTGCCATGAGCAGGAGTGGCAAAAACAGTTTTTTCATAATGAATAGTTTTTTTGTTATTGTGGTTGAATCCAAATATTGGTGGCTATTAGTGCATCTGAAGAAAGAATGTCACATGCTTATTGGTCTTTTACACGTTCCCATTCCTTCTTGAGGAGGTCGAGACCTTGATGGTAGCGCTCAGGGTCATCGGCATAGAGTTGTTCGTAGGTGTCGAGAGCCGACTTCACAAATTGTTTGTATTTCTTGGCATCGCCCATTTCTTCACGGCTCAGTTGAAGTGTCATCTCAGTCAGCGTCACATGTTGTCGCTGCATCAGATGAAGTATGCTGTCGGCCATCTCTTGCTGTCGGTCTCTCTCTGCCACAGCCTGGTCGATTTGTCTGGAAATCGTTCTGACGGTCTCCACCGAACTCTCGTAGCCTCCGATGGCATTGAGTTCATCGTAGGCTTTCACAGCCTCGTCGATGAAACCGTTGTGCACTAACTCGATGATGCTGTCCTCCTTTTCAGACAATTCACTCAGGTCAAAGCGGGCGAATTGGTCAATATAGGTATCGATGTTTTTTAATTGAGTATCGTAGTGGTCTTCGAGTTCATTGAGTTTCTGGCGGTATTCCGCCTCTTTGAGTTTGCCCTCCTTCTGCTGCTTGGCAAGGTCGGCCTTGGCTTTTTCGTATTTTGTCTTATAACTGCTTACGGAGGTCTGTTTCAGGTTTTGTTTGAGTTGGGTGAAGTAGTCGCTGCGCACCAGCACGATGACGAACGGGGTCTTGTCACGCGAGATGTTCCATGACTCCACTGCTGCCTTGTTGAAGATTTCATAGCCTGCCTTAGTGGCAGAACGGAAAGGTACTCGGTCGCCAGGCTTCAGCGTGGCGAAGTTCAGGGTTAGTGTTCCGTTGGCTGCCGATGTAGCGGTTTGTGCGCCGCGTACCACCACTTGAACGCCCCCCAATGGCGTCTTTTGCTGTCGCTGGTTATACTGTTTTACAATGCATGGTTGTGTGGCTTGTGCAAGGGCTGTGAGGGCAATGGCAAGGATGATGAATGTAAAACAAGTTCTTTTCATAGGCCGAATGTAATTATTGAACGAAGATTTTGTTGGTTTACCCAACTTATTGTTCGTTTTTTTATATATTTGCGGGCAGTTAAGAAGCAATCATTGAAAATCGAGAATAGATGTTGAAGATAGCAATCGTACAGCACGTCATCAGATGGAATGAATTGGAGTGGAACCTCCAGCATATCACTTCGCTGCTCAATAGGCAACCAGGTGCCGACCTTTATGTGCTGGCAGAAACCTTTGCCACTGGTTTCCTGGCTGAGGGGTCTGCCGAAAAGGCTGGTCTGCAGGCACCACAGGTTGTTTGTTGGATGAAGCAACAGGCCCGCCGTCTCGATGCTGCCATTGCAGGCAGCGTGGCCATGGTGGATGAAGATGGACTGTTGCGCAACCGTCTCTTCTTTGTCAGGCCCGACGGCAGTTATGAGCATTACGACAAGCACCATCTCTTCAGTTATGCCGGTGAGACTAAGGAGTATGTGGCCGGTGAGCGACGCGTGGTGACGGAATGGCGAGGCGTGCGCTTGCTCTTGCAGGTGTGCTATGACCTTCGTTTCCCCGTTTTTTCCCGCAACCATGGCGACTATGATGCCATCATCTATGTGGCCAACTGGCCTGCCCGTCGTTGTGAGGTATGGCAGACGCTACTTAAGGCTCGTGCACTGGAGAACCAATGCTTCGTGGTGGGTGTGAACATCGTGGGAAGCGACAAGTTTTGCGAGTACTTGGGCGACTCTGTGGTCATTGATGCCTATGGGAAGACTATCGCTTCGTGCGTGAGTGGCAAGGAGGGAATTGCCGTCGCCGAACTCGATATGGATGCGTTGTTGCGGTTCCGCAAGAAGTTTCCCGTGCTCGACGATGCCGACGAATGGCCCCTTTGATTCTCTATAGATGATGAAGGCCTTTTCGGTTGGCTCTATCTCCTTTTCCGACTGTGCTTCACCCCTTTCTCATCGGTATATTGCTCGATGACGATGCCATGATGCTGATGGGTGTCAGGAATCCGGCGACCTGAGAGGTCGTAGTTCTGGGTCTTGGTGGCTCTGCTGCTTTCCATTTCATGGATGGCATTTTCAGAAGCCTCAGTGGCCTGCCAGGCATCCAGGTATACCTCAGTGCCTGAGGTAACGGCAATATAGATGTTTTTCTCTCCATCGAATCTGGTGGGATCCACTTCTACCGTGTAGTCGGCCATGTCGGTTGACGATATATTGAAGGTGGCTGCAGACTTGGCTCCTTTCCTGCCGATGCGAATCTCTACGGTGCCCTCTCCCTTGGCACGCAGCATGAATGATGAGGCACCCTTGGCACCGAAGTCAACATGGCGCAACATCGTCCATGAACCGGTCTGCAACCTTACCTGCATGTTTTCCGATGCGTCGTTGCCCAAGGTGCTGATTTTGGTGTTCTTCTTGATATTGCTGAAGTCTTCGTAAGAGATGCCGCCACTGGTGGCCATGGTTTCTGCCTGCTGCAACACGTAGGGGTTCAACCCGCAGATGGGGGAGACCCCCGTCGTGGTCAGCGTCATCTTGTTGATGGTCTGGGTGCTTTCGTTTACCGTGGCCAGGTCCACTCCGATGGAGCGGTAGCCGGAGGCTTCACTGTCCATGGCACCTCCATTTTTCATTTTCTGCTCCAATATCGTAGAGTGGTAGAACAGGTAATAGTTGCCCTTGAACTTTTGCAGGTGGGTGTGGTTGTTGCCCCATCCCATGCCGAAGTTGCCCTCGTTGGGTACGTATTCGCCACGATACTCCCATGATTCAGGAACGAGGGGCGTGTCGCTGACCATATAGCACATGCTGCATGTCGATGGCGCAGGCTGGTTGTTGTTGCCGGTAAAACTGCTCCAATCGTTGCGGTCCGACCATGAGGTGTTGTAGGTGTAGACGAAGCGCCCGCCTATAATATTCAGTTCGCTGGCTTCGAACATATAGGGTGCCGGCATGTTGACAGCAGAACCGTCGATTGAAGTCATCGAGGAACTCAGTTTGGCCATGCGCGAATTGCCTGGCCATAGACTTGAGCCCGTTGACAATGGGTCGCCTCCACCGAAACCTATCCATCCTGTGCCGTTCTCGTCGACGACAGCACCTGGGTCGAAAATCCAGTTGCATGGCTTCACGCCTGGTGTGTCACCATCTATCATCGGCTTGGTGAGTGGCGACTTCCACGGACCGATGGGCGAGGAGGCCTTCAGTACACCCACGCTACCACCGCTGTTGGCAAAATAGAGGAAAAACTCATCTTCTCCTTCGGCATTCGTGCGCCACACTGCCGACGGTGCCCAGGAGGCAGCGAAGCGCCAGCCCCATGTGGAGCAAAGTTTTCCCACGTCGATAGTGCCATGGAAGGTCCAGTTCACCATGTCGTCTGTAGAGAATACCACTATCGACTTGATGTCGCCGTAGCCATTGCCGCCAGTCTTCCCGTTCTTGATATACTGCTGGTTGTCGTTGCTGCCGTAGACGTAGACCCGCCCGTTGTAATCGATGGCGGTGGGGTCTGCGCAGAACACGCATGGACTGATGGGATTGGCCTCGCCCGGACTCTTGTATTCCTGTACGAGCAACTGTGCGTTGGTGGGTAAGCAAACTGCCACGAGGGCCGCTGCCATGAATAGTTTTTTCAACATAATAGTTATAGGTTTTTCGTTTTAAGCACTAAGTCACATTTCATGTGAATAGGTGTCAGTTTCTTTTTGTGTCGGCAAAGTTAAGCATTTTTTCCAAAAATACACGCATCGCTTTGGAATAACATTATTATCTCTTCCTCAGCACGAGCCATGGAATGACTCCTTTCCATTTTTTATGGGGATAGTCGTTGATGTCGCCGATGTCGTGGCGCTGTCCGTCTGCCGTGCGGTAGTAGCAGTAGTCGGTACCGCCGGTGATATAGATGGCATCGATGAAACCATACTCACGCAGGGCGTCAGCAAAGTCCCAAAGAGTTTCCTTGTTGCGCGTGGAGATGAAATACAGCCTTTCTTTCCCGCCTATGTTCATACGGCCGATGGCTTTGCGCTCCACCTTTCCGTGCAATTCGAACTGGGTGGGTATGACTCTGTTGCTCACTAATATATACTGGCGGAAGTATGAGCCGCCGTTTTCCATCACATAGTCTTTCACCTCCTCCCTGCGCGACTCTACTCCAATGACCATACGGTCGTCGACCATCGCCATATAGCCGAAACGGCTTCGGTCGCTTTGTTTCTCCTCTCCGTTGACCACTAGCGAGCCCAAATAAGTGTTGTCCCCTTTGTGGTCGGCCGAACGGCAATAGAGATAGACAGACTTGTCGGTTAGTTTGGGCTCCTTAAACTCTATGCTGGCTCGCAGACCGTGAATGGCATAGAAGTCGAGTTCTACGCCCAGGATGCTGTCGCTGTTATGCACCACTTGGGCTGTCTCCTTTGCAGGAGCCGTTTTCAGTTTATTGATGTTCTCACTTGGCGTAGTGGAAACAGATATTCCGATATGATAGTAATAGTTCCATGCCTTGTATGCTCCTATTGTCAATGCCACGAGTAGCACCACGGCAAGGGCTTTCAAGAATCGGCGCAACCACTTGTGCCGTTGGAAGAAGGTAAGTTTTCTCTCGGGTACTTCCTGAACTTCCTTCTCCTCATCGTCACGTTCGATGATGAACTCAGGAATTTCCGGTTTCCTGTCTTTATGTATGAATATCTCGTTGTTGCTCATGTCTACTCTCCTCCTTTCATATCTTCCAATTGGTCTTTCAGGTTTTTCAAGGCTTCACGTGCCACGTATACTGTGTAGATGTCGCTATCCTCATCCCTATCAGGACGCCATGTATGGGGATCGTTGGTTCGTGGAGGCCTGACAAGGTGCTTGCCGCCAAAAGTGATGGTCTGGTCGATAAGGTCGATCACTTGTACATATAGTCGATTGACAATTAGGCTCCTTCCCACGCGGATGAATAGGTCGGCATTATGTAGCAATTTGAAATGCTTTTCGAAATGTTGCAGTTGGAACGTCATCTTCCGACTCTGTCCGTTGATGAGGACAAGGTCGCTGTAGTTGCCGTCTGCTTTTACGTAGACTATCTCGTCTACGGCCACGTGCACCAGCAATGATGTAGTCTTGATTTTAAACCTTTCCATGTATCTTTTGACAATCTTTCATGCAGCATATTATGCTACTCATGGGTCAAAGATAGTGAAAGTCGAAGACAATACAAAACAAAAAACCACTTTTTTGTTTTTATTGTTGAGACGCATCCTGTCTTAGACTTGTTCAAAGATAGTGAAAGTCGAAGACAATACAAAACAAAAATCAACAATTATTGTTTTTATTGTTGAGACGCATCCTATCTTAGGCTTGCTCAAAGATAGTGAAAGTCGAAGACAATACAAAACAAAAATCAACAATTTTTGTTTTTATTGTTGAGACGCATCCTGTCTTAGACGCTTATGAACTTCTCATTTTACTTTGCATAATGATATTCTTTAAATAGGATAGATTATTGTTTCTTCTTTTTCTGCATACGGAACCTGATTGAGCGAATGGAGTCTTCTTTAATACCCATGATTCGGGAGATTTCCTTGTTGTCCAAACCTTTTTGGCAAAGGATAAGGAAGAAAGCATTATGGTGAGTCAAACGCCCGTATCGCTTTTCCAACACTTCAAAATCCTGCAAATACAATGCCTTGTAATATTCAACAAAACACTTATAGTCATACTTGTTCCATAAGACAGTCGATTTCTTGTTTGACAAGATGTCATCGTAGAGCAATTTTCCCCTGTTCAACATAGGCGAAGCCTTTTTCACGACATCCTCTATCTTTTGAGTCAGAACAGCTATCTTCCGTTTTGCATCCCCATATGACTCTTCCAATTCACTGTTCTTCGTCTTGACTTCGTCTATGATTCGGCACTGTGCTTCCAATTGTCTGATTTCATTGCTATATTGATTGACAAGCATCTGGTGTTTTGACAAGAGCATTCTCGTTTTGTTGTATTGATATTTGAGAAGCCCAGCCAGGAGAAGTAAGACAAGGGTTAGGCTAAGTGTGAAAATCGTCCAGGTCATCCTTTTCCTCTCATGAATGTGATTTTGCCTCTCCTCGTCATATTCACGTTGTAGTTCCAGTACGGTCCTGTCTTTCAGGGCATTCGTCATACTATCCCTGACGGCGAATATGTCGTACAGACGCTTGCTGGCATTCTCCAATTTTTGGTGGTGATTCAAGTCATATTCCAGCATATTGTACATGATGATGTCCTTTCTGCTTCCATCATTCAGCAGGAAAGCCTTTTGCCACAGTTTGTAAGCCTCTTCCTCGTTGCCCTCCTTGACATATACGTCGGCGAGATTTCCCAAGGTGATGGCCAGCTCTTGATGAGACAGGGCTTCCTTGTAGTATTTCTTTGCCTGGTCCAACTCTCCATTCCTATAGTACATATAGCCGATGATACTTAGGAAGTGAGGCAAGTCCTCGGGGTAAATGTCGTCGAGACGTGGTATCAGCTCCTTCACATATACGGTGAGGCTGTCGTAGTCGTGCATGATCTGAAACGCCTTACCAAGGTTGAAATAGGCGTATGCTATCCAATTCTTGTTCCCAGATGCCATAGCAATGCCAAGTGCCTTCCGTGCGTAGTCTGCCTGAAGGGAGTAGTTCCCGCTTTGTTGGTTGATCCTGGCAATGGACTCGGCGATTTTGTATTGCAACCGAAGGTCATGGGTCTTTTGGGCTGTCTCTTCAGCTTTTTTGTAATATTGTATGGCAAGGGGAAAGTCCCCTCTTTCATGTCGGCAGGCAGCCTTGTAATAATATGCATCTGTCAGCTTTTCCAAGTCGTTCCCCTTCTCAAAAAACGAAATGGCACTGTCAATTACCTCATCCGTTGAAAGAGTATTGTCAGTCAGGTAACTTGTCTGGGTGAGTAGTAGTTGATAATGTGCCTTGTCTCCCTCATTATCAATGTATGTATCCATCCCTATTATTTCATGATAGGCTGAGTCGTACAGCTCTGCCACGACCAAGGAGTCGACCATGGCAAGGCGTCTGGCATCTGGAGTAGAATCACATCCGTAGGTGAGCAAGATGGCAATCAACAGAACAAATGGTATTTTTCTCATGACAATATAAACTTTCTATATGCAACAAAGATGATGCAATTCGAACAAACATGGAGTTGAATAATCGTCAAGGTTGAGATGCTGTGTACATCTTCTACAAAGGTAATGTTATTTTCCCAATTCCTTTATTTTGTTGCTATTTTTATTTCAATTCCGTCACTTTCCCATCTCAAAAAGCGTTGTTTTTTTTGTAAAAACTATTGATTTTTCATATTATAAATAATTGTATAATAGTGTTTTGACATGTTCATAAAAATGCAACGACTATCATGAAGTTTTTTTGTTGAAACTAATAACCTAATCACTCTTTTATCTATATTTGCCAGCGAATTAAACAATCAAAACCAAACAATATTATGAAAAAAATCATCCTAACTTTTATTTCATGTCTTATGCTGGCATGTATACCGATGTTCTCCTACGCAGAGAAGAAAATTTATGTGGACCATGACACTACATCAGACCCATCGGGTCCCAAAAGAGGTCCGGAAACAGACATTGTGACAATCAGTGTGAATGAGGGAGACTGTGAGTTGTATGTCACATGCAACGACAACGTGTCGGGGCTTCATGTGACATTGGCAAGGAACGGCATAACGTATGAAGAGGATATGGTTAATGCTGTCAACGGACAGACCTTTGTGTATTATCTTGGCGGCTATGATAACGGCGCCTATGAACTCACCATAGAGGAGGGTGGCACCGTAGTCTCCATATATACGGTTACAATAATGGATGACTGATTCTTGCTATAAAAAAATCGTAGACAATCACTATTAATCAAATTCAAAAATATAAACGATGAAAACCCATATCCTTTTTATCATTTTACTATTTGCATCGGTCATCAATGCCAATGCACAATTGAAAGTGGATAGTACCGGCCATGTGGCGATAGCATCATCTTTGTCTAATTTTGTGCCCAAATTGTCAGTGGGTGACTCTCCCTATTACGCCTCAAGTTTAAATGTGAGTATCGCTATCGCAGCCAAACCCAATGCAATAGACCATAGGAATAACATTGCGATTGAAGGACTTGTGACAGCCGACCAAAATTTCACCTCTGAGAGGAATTACGGTGTTCTAGGAATAACGAGTATCAACAGCAGCCATGGCTACAATTATGGTGTGAGCGGAATGATTAGTTTCAATAATCTAAACTCGAACTCCGGCGGTGCCGGCATCTATGGTACCGACTACGCTTATCTGTATAATTATCCAGATAACTTGCACGGCCTTTATGCTGCATATTTCCATGGCGGTGTATACTTGAGTGGTCAAACAACAGCTTTGGAACTTTACACGCCGGCAGATGACAGGCTTAATGAAAACGTAGGATCCATGGCTCGTAATGATGAGGATGGCATGCGGACGCTTGACAATCTGCTCAGGATGAACGTGCTGGAATATAACACCAAGAAACATACACAAGAAAGGACTCAAGAGGAAATCAGTGAGATGACGGATGAAATGAGGGCTTCATATGAAATGATGAAAAAGGACGAGGAAAAAATGGCCTCACGCCTCCATTTTGGCCTGTCAGCCCAAGAACTTCAGGAGATATATCCCGATTTGGTAATGGAAGGTCAGGATGGCTATCTTGCCATTAATTATATCGAATTGGTTCCATTGCTCATCCGTTCCATCCAGGATTTGAAGCAAGAGTTGGACGAATTGAAATATGAAGAAGGGAACAAATACAAGGTCCCGCAAACTGCAGATGTTGAAGCGTTGAACACAAAAAGTAAATGCATGTTTTATCAGAACACTCCCAATCCCTTCCGCGAGATGACTGTCATCCGTTTCAAGTTGTCGGATGATGTTAAGGATGCATCCATATGCATCTTCGACATGAGCGGAAAACTTCTCAAGAAACTGCCCGTTTCAAGGGGCATGGAAAGCGTTTCTGTCAGCGGTTATGAAATGGGCGAGGGGATGTTCCTCTATTCGCTCGTTGTCAACGGACGAGAAATCGACACAAAGCGGATGATTATTACCGAATAATGGCATGGTAGTAGTTATTGTGTAAATTTCTTTATTAATGAACAACCTTTAAGCCTTAGACTGTCAATAAAGCAGTTAAATGATATTAGAGATTCAATTACCCCTGTTACCATGCCTGTTTTAGATATGTCGAAAATAGAAGAGGAAGATATGCAAAATGAAGACAAAAATTTGCTTCCCCACTTCGGTCGTCTATGAAAACAGAGAAGAACCCTTTGCAAGTTTTAACTATGACCTATTTCTACAATTAAATAATTTGAGATGTAGCATGAAACACATTTATTTTTTATTATTGTTATTTCAACCAATGTTACTTTTTGCCGACAATAATGCAAATTGTTCCAGAAATGATTTGTTAACTCATAATCAGAATGACACATCGATTTATAATCAGAAGCAAGATAGTATAATTACTGAATTAACTGATTTTAATTTTATTATTGATGACAGTCTTCTCCTTGCTTCTTATCCTGAAGCAGGAATTAAACCCATTGGGCCTATGCCACTAACTTCTATGCCATTTCAACATTCTTTAAAAATTCATTATACTCCTAAAAACACAACATCTCCTAATTATCTTATCATTACAACTCAAGCTCTTTATGATTCATTATCAGTAGAATTAAGAACTTATGCAGAAGATGTTCATGCTATTTATGGTTATGGGATTTACATGGAAACAACTACAAATGCCACACCTTTCCATATTAAAGATTTGATAATTAGTTATCAGAATAATCTCATTGGCGTTGTTTTGATTGGACAATTAGGGGAATGTATGTTTGAAATAAGCAATGATTATTCATGGACATACCATTCATTTGGATATAGAAGATGGCCTTGTGACTTGTATTTCATGGATATAGATGGTAATTGGGGTGATTCAGATAATAATGGAACATTTGATTTACATACAGGAGATGTCCAACCTGACATCATCTTCGGAAGGTTGTCTGCAGAGGGGCTTTTTTCTTTAGGAAGTGAGGTGGAATTAATCAGGAGGCAATTAACAAAATCACACCATTTCTGGTGGAAATCCTCTTATCATTCGGCACAGACATCACTAAATTACATATATAGAGATTGGGTGGAAAATCGTTTTTTTCAACAATACATAGCGTCCGTCTTTTCCTCAGGGGCAGTTGTTGATATAAGAGACTCTCTTGATATAACATTTTCTAAATCAGATTATCTTTATAGATTATCTCAGCCTGTTTATGGTTTCACTCATCTTGCATCCCATTCAGGACCAACAATCCATTACTTCAAGCAATCAGGCGGTAATATTTATCTAAATGAAATAAATCAGAGTGTTATGAACAATCACTGTTACGGCTATAATTTGTTCTGTTGTTCTGCCTGCAATTGGATGGCCGCAAACAGTCAAGGTTATTTTGGAGGTGTTTATTTGTTCAACAGAGGCAGGACTCTTGCATTGGTAGGCAGTACGAAAACGGGTGGAATGTTGACATCTAACTCTTTTTACACTAGCCTTGCTTCGAAAAACATAGGTGAGGCTTTTCGTGATTGGTGGAGAACAACCATGGGAAATAATCATACAAATGTTGAAATCTCATGGTATTATGGCATGACCTTGTTAGGAGACCCTACAATTAGATTCAGACATCAAGTTAGTGATGTTTGTGTTGAGAATCTTATTCTTACCACTTTCCCCTCTGACGACCATTCGAACTTAGTGCTTTTCAAAGCAGGAAGTAGTATTCATATTTCTGAGAACTTTGTGATTCCTGACGGCGTCCATGTCATATTTGATGCTCCCGTTGTGACATTTGCCAATGGCTTTTCATGTCCATTGGGAGCCTCTTTTGAAACTCGCAATGAAGGCTGCGAATTGTAAATATTCCTTTTTTTTTTATTATAGCAAAAAATATCATATATTTGCACTATCCTTTAATCATTTATCATTATGAAACGGACTTTACTATTCATTTTTGTGGTAATATTCTCGCATTATCATCTTTTTGCCCAGGTAGATTATAAATACTTCCCTACAGGAATGAAGTGGAAAGAAGTATTTGCGGAACCTTATTATTTGCCTTTGGATACCCTATCCTCTTTTTTATATGAGATAGGAGGAGATACTCTTGTTAATGACAAACTATGCAAAACCATTATCATGAATGGACAACCCATGAGACAATGGGTGTTAGAGGAAAACGAAAAGGTTTGGATTATTACGGAAGATTATCCGGACCCCATCTTGATTTATAATTTTGATTGGAATGACGAAAATGCTTATTATGAATTCCTAAGAGTTCACGAATCACTTGAAACCGAACTGGCTGATACCGTGCTGGTGAAATCATATTTGAAACGGGATGAAATACAAGTTGTCAATTACAAGGATAGCACTATAGAATGTTTATTTGACTATAATGGGACAACCATTCGACATATAGGAAGGGTTGCTGAATTGCTTAGAGGCCCCGCCATGTTGGGATATATAATCGAAGAGCCTATCATTCCTGGATTTATATTTAGTAAAGTATTATGGATTGTTCGAAATGACGAGGAAATATTCCGCTCAGAGATAGCTGAAGAATGGACGGTCGACATTCCAAGTGTTATTCATAATGTCCCATACCTTGACAGCAATTCTCACCTTTATCCTCCATACTTCGACCTGTCAGGTCGTCCTCTCAACTCGCTTCCTAACAAGGGTGTGTATATACAGGACGGGAAGAAACGGGTAATAAGATGATTGACAACGTGTCAATAATTGACAACTACTTCACCTTATTTAACGTGAGTTCGACGAATTCAAAATAAAGAAAGCTGTGTGTCTAATGTTCTTTGAACATTGATACACGGCTTTTTCGGAAAACAACAGTATGCGGCCAATGCTCCAAGCATATTAACGATGAAGTTTTCAAAGCATC
>JAEEGL013377014.1_pt1 | contig 22321 bp, 18 predicted proteins | sample 9134231 | NCBI WGS metagenome assembly JAEEGL01 (sample SAMN16246548, study PRJNA631951) | gut metagenome | biome: gut microbiome; feature: rumen; material: fiber-attached | host: Bos | place: Iran: Karaj | collected 2018-10 | reverse complement strand
TTCATAGGAATGTGAATTGACATATATCACAGAACAGATTATATTATATACAGTGGATATCGTTGTTTTTGACGGCGTTATCCTACGTCAGAATTCGGGCGAAAAAAGTCCGAAATAATAACAGGAGGAAAAGAAATGAAGAAAGCCCTTGCTATCCTGCTCTCGCTTGTCATGATCGTGGGGCTGGCCGCCTGCGGATCCGGCAGTGCCGCGACTGCAGCGGCTCCGGCGCCTGCGGCAGACGGAGACTGGTCCGGCCACACGCTGTATGTCGCCAACTGGCAGGCGTACAACTCCGACCAGGACTACTGCGAGAAAGCCTTTGAAGACATGTACGGCTGCCAGGTGGAGCACGTCTACTTCAACTCTTATGAAGAACTGATGACCACCCTGCAGACCGGCGGCAACAAGACCATCGACGCGGTCGTGCTGTCCAACAACTACACCCAGTACTTCCACGATTCCGGACTTCTTGCCAACGTGGATCCGGCGTCCATCCCCAATTATGCGGACGTGGCGGACGTCTACAAAGACCTGAACCCTTATGCCGTCGATGACGAAGGCAACGTGTTTGCGTTCCCCTGGTGCAACGGTACTTCTTCCATCGCCTACAACCCGGATCTCTGCCCCATCGAGATCGAGCACTGGACCGATCTGCTCGATCCTTCCCTGAAGGGTCACGTCATGGTGCTGGACGGCGATGGTGACGACTGGGTCATCGGCTGCCTGCTGGCCGGCGAGGACTCCGACCACATGGAGAGCGTTGATACCGATAAGGTCGTGGAAGCGCTCACAAAGCTCAAAGGGCAGCTGCTTGGCCTGTGGACGTCCAACGACGAACAGCTCATTCCCTGGTACTCCGGCGACTTCTGGGCCGGCGAGATCTGGTCCGGACCTTATACCGAACTTCTTGCCAGCGATGAGACCAACATCAAGCTCGTGCACCCCTCCGAAGGCACGGTCGGCTACATTGACTACTGGAGCATCGTGAACGGCACCGACGAGTACGAGCTTGCCTGCCTGTGGATCAACTGGATCGAGAGCTATGAGGAACAGTACGCCATGGCCACCGGCATCAGCGACAAGTATCCCGGCGAGTACTACACCTATACTCCCGTCAACGCCAAGGTCATCGAAGGCCTGACGCCCGAGCAGAAGGTCGCGCTCGAGCTCGACCCGATGCCCACCGTGATCAAGCTTCTCCCGTACATCGCCGATCCGGATCTGAAAGACCTCTGGACCGACATCTATAATGAATTTGCCCACGGCTGATGAGCTGCGGCGCTGAACAGCGCAGCTCTGTCACCGATAAGGAATACCGCCGGAACGCCCTTTCGGCGGTATTCTTTTTACAAATATGGGAGAAAGGGATGAAACATGGAAACGAAAAAGAAAAGGGCCCATGTCAGTCCGAACAGCTTCTGGACCCTGCCGAGCGGAGTTCTACTTCTCTGCCTGACGCTGATACCGCTTGTGATGCTTCTCGTATTCAGCTTCATGAACGGGAACATCTTCGCCGGGCAGCCATGGCCGGGCTGGACCTCCGGCAACATTACCCGCATGATGCATTCCGGGACCTTCTGGAAGCTTATGGGCAAATCGCTGCTCACTTCGCTTCTGGTCACTGTGATCTGCATCATTGCGGCTTATCCGTCCGCATGGGCGATCGCCAAGATCATAAAGCCGCAAAACCGGGGCATCTTTATGATGGTGGTCATCCTTCCGTTCTTTACTTCGCAGCTGCTGCTCATCTATGCCATGATGAACCTGATCATGAGCGGCGGCGTTCTGCTCACGGCGCTGGAGTCTATTGGGATCCATATGGATACCTGGCTCTATACGAACAAAGCGACCGTTCTTGTGCTCGTTTATGAGTATCTGCCGTATATGATACTCTGCCTCTATTCATCGCTGGAAGGCATCAACGACAACCTGATCCACGCGTCTCTGATCCTCGGTGCCACCAAGGCGAAGACCTTCACGAACATCGTTTTTCCCATGAGCCTTCCCGGGCTCCTTTCCGGTATCCTGCTCGTGTTCGTGCCTGTCGCCGGCAGCTTTGTGGAAGCCCGCCTGGTCGGCGGTGCGAACGGCTCGATGGTCGGTGTGACCATCAATACCCAGTACACCACTTCACTGAACATGGGTTACGGCGCCGCCCTCTCCTGCGCGCTGCTGATCATTCTGGCGCTCATCATGGGCCTGACCCGTGTGGCTGCCAACAGGGCAACGAGAGCGATCGGAGGTGATATCGCATGACGAGCAAGGGATTTCGCAGAGTCATGGTCCTGTGCCTGTGGATCGTTCTTGCGTTCATGTATATCCCGATCATCGCCATCATCGGCATGTCTTTCAACGCAACTTCCTACGGCCGGTTCCCGTACGTGTTCACTCTCGACTGGTATAAGACACTGTTCTCCACCAGCAACCTGCTGCCTGCTGCGCTCTTCAGCCTTCGGTTCGCGCTGTATGTAACGATCGCAGCTGTTATCCTCGGAACGCTTTGTTCCTTCGGCCTGCAGTATTTTGCGCCGAAAGCAGCAAAGCGGTTCAATTTCGTGCTTCAGCTGCCCATCATCATTCCGTGGCTTGTGACGGCGATCTCGCTGCTTCTGCTCTTCTCCTTCGTAGGCGCAGGACGCGGTTACGTGACGATGTTTTTCGGCAACCTGATCGTCGTCCTGCCATACGTCGTCCTCCTCGTCAACGGCCGGTTCGAGGAGATGGACCGCACACCGGAGTCCGCGGCGCGGCTGCTCGGCGCCAGTTCGACCCGGGTCTTTTTCGATATCACGCTTCCGGCGATCTTTCCCGGTATGATGGCAGGCGGGATCATGGCGATGATCATGTGTTTCAATAACTTCGTTATCCAGTATTATCTGGTTCCTGTGGGCGCGAATACGCTGCCTACCCTCGTCTTTACAAGGATCCGGAGCGGATACCAGGCGGACCTGAACGCCCTGTCCGCCATCATCGTCCTGGCTGCGATCATCCTTGTGATCGTGATCTCGAAGCTGGGATTCTCTGCCGGAAGCCTGTTCGGCATGGGCGGCGGAAGCGGTCCCAAGAAGAAAGGAGACTGATCGGATATGGCAGAACTTGCTGTAAAAGAACTGAGAAAGAGCTTTGGGGCTCATGAGGTCCTGAAAGGCGTTTCTTTCCATGTAAAAAGCGGAAACTTCCTCTCGCTCCTGGGGCCGTCCGGATGCGGAAAGAGCACGATCCTCCGGATCATCTGCGGCCTGGAGACAGCGGATTCGGGCGAGGTGCTTGTCGATGGAAACGACGTCACCCGCATCCGCCCCGAAAAACGAGAGATAGGACTCGTATTCCAGAACTATGCGCTGTTCCCGTCGATGAACGTGGAGAAGAACGTAGGATACGGCCTCAAAATGCACAAGGTACCGCAAAACGAGATCACCGAGCGCGTTGCGGAGGCTCTTGAGCAGGTAAAACTCGGCGGCTATCAGAACCGCAAAGTGACCCAGCTCTCCGGCGGCGAGCAGCAGCGCGTCGCGCTGGCACGCGCTCTGGTGACAAAACCAAACATCCTTCTGCTGGACGAGCCGCTGTCCGCCCTGGACCGTAAGGTCCGCGCCGAGATGCAGTACGAGATCCGCTCGCTGCAGCGGAAGATCGGCACGACTACCGTATTTGTGACGCACGACCAGGAAGAAGCCCTTACGATGTCCGACCAGATCATCCTTCTGCACGGCGGTGAGATCGAGCAGCAGGGCGATCCCTACACGATCTACAGCCAGCCTGCTTCCGTGTTCGCCTCTGACTTCCTTGGAAAAGCGAACCTGATCTCCGGCGTCCTTGCCCGAGAAGACGGCAGATGGTTCATTCGCGGAGACGGATTCCGGATCCCGGTAAACTATGTCGGCGGAAACGAGGGCGATCCAATCAAGGCCGCCATGCGCGGAGAATACTTTGAGTTCTGCTCAGCGGACGACGAAGACGCGAATCCGTACCATCTTCAGACCAGGATCTTCACGGGCCTCTCCTGGCGGCTCGTCGGAACGCTCGGCGGACAGGAACTCGACATCTCCACGCTGGGCAACTTCGCGAGCAAGCTGGAGGACGACAGTGATATTTACGTCCGTATCCGGCCGGAGAACGTGGTCTACTACAACACCTGAACGGGAGGTCCTATTCCGTGCAAAAACACTACGAGGCAGCACGTGAGATATACGCCGCCTGGGGCGTCGATACAGAAGCGGTCCTCTGCCGTATGGACGAGATCCCGGTATCCATCAACTGCTGGCAGCTGGACGACCTCACGGGATTGGAAGATTTCGATGCCGTCCTCTCCGGCGGGATCGCCGCGACCGGCGATGCTCCGGGAAAACCGAAGAGTGTTGAGGAATACTTTGGGTCTCTGGACCGGATGCTGTCGCTGGTACCGGGCGCAAAGCATCTGGCGCTCCACTCCGTGTATCCGCTGACCGACGGGAAAAAGATCCCGCGCAACGAACTGAAGCCGGAGCATTTCGCCGGCTGGATCGATTACGCCAAAGAAAGACAGATCGGTCTGGATTTCAATCCGACTTACTTTTCACATCCGATGCTCCGAAACGGTTGGACGCTGTCGAGCCCGGAAGCTGAGGTCAGAGATTTCTGGGTCGAGCACGGTATCGCCTGCCGGAAGATCGGCGAATCTTTCGGGAGGGCACTCGGCGAACCATGTATCACGAACCACTGGATCCCGGACGGTTCGAAGGACACACGGATCGATACGATCGGGCCGAGGCTTCGGCTGAAGGAATCTCTCGACAGGATATTCGCCGAGCCCATCGACAGAAAGTACAACATCGATTCCGTTGAGAGCAAGCTCTTCGGACTGGGCGTGGAAAGCTATACGGTCGGGTCTCACGAGTTCTATACGAATTACTGCCTTTCCACTGGCAAAGCCATCGTATGCATGGATACGGGCCATTTCCATCCTACTGAAAGCATCGCGGCCAAGATCAGCGCGTACCTTGCCTTCGGGCAGGACCTTATGACGCACCTCTCCCGCCCGGTACGCTGGGACAGCGACCATGTGGTGACCATATCGGATGAGATCACCGCTATCATGCAGGAGATCAAACGGGCGGACGCCTTCGACCGGGTACATCTCGGTCTGGACTATTTCGATGCGAGCATCGACCGGGTCAGTGCCTCGGTCATCGGCGCACGCAGCGCCAAAAAAGCGGTCATGCTCGCGCTTCTGGAACCGACAGAGCATCTTCTTCGTGCCGAGAGCGAAGGCGATTACACACGCCGTTTAGCGCTCCTGGAGGAGTTCAGGATCCTGCCGGCGGGCATCGTCTTCGACGAATACTGTGAGCGTCACGGCGTGCCCGGCTCGGACTGGATGGAGAAGAGGATATGACGGCGCTTCGACGGCTGATCCTCGATACCGACACAGGTTCAGACGATGTTTGGGCCATCATCGAAGCGCTCCGCGCCGTGGATCTGGTCCGCGTGGAAGCGATCACTGTCGTTTGCGGCAATTTCCCTCTGGATCTTTGCGTAAAGAATGCGATACACGCTTCTGAGGCAGCGGGAACGTATCTCCCGCCTGTTTATCGTGGGATGGAAAGGCCTCTCCTGCATGCAAAGATCTTTCAGGCAGACAGGGTCCACGGCGCCGACGGGCTGGGAGAGATGAATCTCCCGGACCCGGTACGCGGTTATGAGAAGGAGTTTGCGCCGGACGCGATCATCCGCATAGTAAAAGACGCTCCGGGCGAGATCGAGATCGCTACCATCGGGCCACTGACCAACGTGGCCATGGCTATGCTCAAGGAACCTTCTCTGGCAAGAGATATCAAGCGCCTCTGGATCCTGGGCGGAACGGCGGGAGCACAGGGAAATCTCAGTCCTGCCGCGGAATACAATGTAGGCACAGACCCGGAAGCAGCGTCCATCGTACTTGAGTCTGGCGTGGATAAGGTCTTCGTCACCTGGGATACGGCGAGGGGCGACACCGAGATCACCCCGGAAGATCTCCTCCGTCTTGAACAGGGAGATTCTCCGGCAAGGTTCTGCGCCCGCTGCACAAATACGCTCAGAGAGTACTATCACCGGCTCTATGGTAAGGACAGTTTCGGCGTCGTTGACAGCGCCCTTCTCACAGCATGCCTGCACCCGGAGATCCTTATGGACACCTATCACGCGAACTGTGCCGTTGAATTGGGAGGAGAAGAAACGCGAGGCTATCTCCGGATCGATCGCTTCGGCCGCCTGGGAAAAGAGCCGAACGCATTGATCTGCCCACGCATCGATGCCGGCGCATATAAGCATTTCCTGCTCCGCCATCTGGGCGCTGCACAGTCATAAACAGGATCCCCGCTGCCGCTGTGCGGGAACGGGGATCCTTTACCTTACTCTGAGAGGAATCGAATACAATGAATGATTTTACCTATTACAATCCCGTACGTGTACATTTCGGGAGAAATGCTCTGGATCGTCTTCCGGAAGAGCTGGGCCGCTTCGGCGACCGGATCCTTCTGGCCTACGGCGGAGGAAGCATCAAACGTACGGGGTTATATGACCGGGTCATCAAAATGCTGGAAACTGCCGGTAAAAGCGTATGGGAGTTGACAGGCATCACGCCGAACCCGCGTACGGACAAGGTGTATGAAGGCATCCGCATCTGCCGGGAGAACAACGTCGACCTTATTCTTGCCGTGGGCGGCGGCAGTACGATCGACTGCTGCAAGGCGATCGCGGTCGGCGTCCCTGCGGAAGGAGATTTCTGGCAGAAGTTTTTTGTTAACTGGGAAAAAGCCGAGGCCGCGCTTCCGCTCGGCGTGATCCTGACGCTCCCTGCCACCGGGAGCGAGATGGATAAATCCGCCGTGGTTACCAGGCCGGAGACCAATGAAAAAAACGGCTATGACAGCGAGTTTATATTTCCCAGGTTTTCCATCCTGGACCCTGTCCTCACGTATACGCTTCCTAGATCACAGATGGTCAACGGCATCGTAGACACCATGAGCCACCTCATGGAACTTTACATCTCACCTCCGGACGATGATTTCCTTACCGATGCCCTGGCGGAAGCTACGATGCGTACTGAGATCGCCTGCGCCAGGAAAGCTCTTGTGGATCCGGAAGATTACGATGCCCGTGCCGGGCTCATGTGGTGCAGCACCTTCACTCTTTGCGGGATGCTCAACAACGGAAAGAAGACCGACTGGGAAAGTCACAACATCGAACATCCGCTCTCCGGCGTATTCGACGTAGCGCACGGCGCAGGCCTGGCGGTCGTTCACCCGGCGTATCTCGCTTATCATCTCGATTATTGCGTACCGAGACTTGCCCGCATGGCGAAGAACGTATGGGGCGTGGACAGTTCTGGCAAGACTGAGAAAGAGACCGCGGAAGAGGGGCTCGCCTGCCTGCGGAGATTCTTCCACGATGAGCTTGGCGCGCCCGCCACGCTTGCGGACCTTGGGATCGGGGCGGACGCCATCCCGCGCCTGGTGGAACTCACGGATCTCAGCTGCTTCGGCTATAAGGAAGTCACGGCAGAAGACGTTTCCGAGATCCTGCACAGCTGCCTGTGATCTGAGAAACAACGATTGCAAAGTCGAGGTTTGCGTATGGATAGAAAAATACTGGACCGGATCTACGCCGGCCTGATCGGCATGGACGCCGGGATGCGCCTTGGCGCTCCGGTAGAAAACGTATACTGGACTTATGACAGACTGAGGGAGTATTACGGAGATATCCGCGGCTACCTGCGAATACCCAGAACAATGACGGCTGACGACGACGTGAACGGGCCGCTCACGTTCGTACGTGCTCTTACAGACAACGGCACTGTAGACGGACTGACGCCGGCCATGGTGGGCGAGGCCTGGCTCAATTATACCCGACGGGGCATGGGCATGTTCTGGTGGGGAGGCGAAGAGTTTTCCACCGAACACCGCGCCTATATGAACTTGAAGCGTGGCGTTACGGCTCCCGCATCCGGAAGCGCGGAGCAGAACGGACTTGTTATGGCGGAGCAGATCGGGGGCCAGATCTTTGTGGATACATGGGGCCTCATCTGGCCGGGGCGTCCTGAAAAAGCCGCCGAGTACGCTTCTGCTGCCGCAAGCGTGTCACATGACGGAAACGGTGTTTACGGCGGCGCTTTCATGGCCGCCTGTGTTGCCGCCGCCTTCACGGCTGCGGACGTGGATGAGATACTGGACACGGCTGTCCGGTACATACCGAATGACTGCGATTACCGGAAAGCCGTGGATCTTGTCCGAGCCTTCCACCGCCGACATCCGGACGATTTTCGAGCCTGCCGCGATTTTATTGCCGAGACTTTCGATAATCCTCTGGGCTATCATATCGTCCCGAACGCTGCCGTATGCATCCTCGCGCTGCTCTACGGCGGCGGCGACCTCGGCAGATCGATCGAGATCAGCGTGATGTGCGGGTACGATACTGACTGCAACGCAAGCAATATCGGCACGATCCTTGGCGTGCTCGGCGGCGTAGATGGCCTGCCGGAGCGTTACCGCGCTCCGATACGGGACGGGGCCGTCCTCTCCTGCGTCTCCGGATACCTGAACATGGTGGACTTTCCTACCTGCGCAAAGGAACTGTACAGAACAGCCTGCGTTCTGGTCGGAGAAATACCGGATGAGAGCGTACGCATCCCGAAACCGGGTGAACTGCTGTTCGATTTCGATATTCCCGGCGTACTGCACGGACTGGAGACAGATGACCATAACTGTTACGATCTGCGATATGTTTCCGCCGGTTCCCGGTCCGGAACAGGTTGTGCACAGCTGATGATCGACGGGAAAAATCCCTGTGAGGCAGATCTGTATTTCAAAGGCATGTATACCCGGCGCGATCTGAACGAGGAGAGGTATGACCCGGTCTTCTCGCCGCGAGTCTATCCAGGCCAGATGGTCTCGGCGTGGATGCGCTTCGAGCCCACTGCGCGGGGAAATCTGACCGTGACGCCTTTCGTGACCTGCGCGATGAGCGGCTCAAGGATCGATCTCCCGTGTGTCTGTCTTTCGCCGGAGAGATGGCAGGAGGTCGTTTTCATCGTACCCGATCTTAACGGCGACGAGGTGCATGATATAGGCTGGCATATCGCTTTGACGCTGCAGGAGCCGCCCTGGGCGTTCGACCGGCTCCTGATCGATGATATATCTGTTACAGGCAAAATGGATTACGCCATCGATTTGACGCGCCAGAGAGAAGAGTTTGCGCAGATCACTCCGTTTTCCTTCAACGAGAGCAGCGGAATGTTGGAAGGAGACACGCTCCGGTTCTCCGTTCCGGAGCTGGAATTTGCTGCCGGAGGACAGGCGTTTACCGGGAACTATTATATGCGTGATACGGAGATGCGCGCTGAAGTGACCGTTGAAGAAGGGGAGAGCGCCATGCTCCTGCTGCGCGCTCAGGGAACACGCCGTTACTATGCGCTGGGTTTCCTGCAGCACGGTGAGGCCGCGATCGTCCGTTACGACAGCGGAACAAAGACTGTGCTTTGCCGCGCCGGGTGCGACTGGGAACAGGGAAAACAGTACCGCCTGACCGCCTCCGCGAAGGGCGACGAGCTGGAATTAGCCATAGAAGGAGCGACGATCCTCACCATGAAAGACAGCCGCCTGGGATACGGCATGGCCGGGCTTGGGTCTGACAGCCCATCGGTCAGCCGGTGGCGCGGTATACGGATCAAAGCCGAGTGTTGATTTTTTCCCGGATCTGTGCTAGATATATGAATCGAAAAAGGGCGGCTCTTGTCCAATCTTTTGGATAGGGCCGCCCAACGATGTATGGGGACGTACGAATGAACGAACTGGAACACGAGATCCTGCGGCGGAGGACGTTTGCGATCATCTCACACCCGGACGCAGGCAAAACGACTCTCACGGAAAAGCTTCTCCTCTACGGAGGGGCCATACAACTGGCCGGTTCCGTCAAAGGTAAGGCAGCGGCAAGGCACGCGGTATCGGACTGGATGGAACTGGAAAAGCAGCGGGGGATCTCCGTGACATCCTCTGTGCTTCAATTCGAGTATGACGGATACTGCATCAACATCCTCGATACGCCGGGCCATCAGGATTTCTCAGAGGATACCTACCGTACTTTGATGGCGGCAGACAGCGCCGTTATGGTCATAGATGCTGCCAAGGGCATCGAACCGCAGACGCGTAAACTCTTCAAGGTCTGTGCGATGCGCCATATCCCCATCTTTACCTTTATCAACAAAATGGACCGGGAATCCCGCGATCCCTACGAGCTGATCGAGGAATTGGAAAAGGAATTCGGCATCGGCACATACCCGATGAACTGGCCGATCGGATGCGGATCGGACTTCCGCGGAGTTTACGACAGAGAGACGCGAAAGGTCCTGGTATACAACGTATTCCATGCCGGCAGCCAGGCGATACGAGCGAACGAGATACCGATCGAGAATAACGACGAGCTTCTTTCCGTCCTCGGACAGAGATTGTACTCGACGCTGCAGGACGATGCGGAGCTCATTGACGGCGCGGGATATGAATTCGACGACGAGCTTGTGAAGAGCGGAGATCTCAGTCCGGTGTTCTTCGGCTCGGCGCTGATGAATTTCGGCGTGGAACAGTTCCTGAAAAGCTTTCTCGCTCTTACGACTCCGCCGCTGCCGCGGCTGTCTGGAGGAGAGCCGGTAGATCCGATTGGCGCACCGTTTTCTGCCTTTGTCTTCAAGATCCAGGCGAACATGAACAAAGCGCACAGAGACCGCATCGCGTTCATGCGGATATGCTCAGGTCTGTTCGAGAGGAACGCGGAATATCTGCACGTGCAGGGCAATAAAACGATTCGCCTTGCTCAGCCGCAGCAGATGATGGCAGAGGAGAGGCAGATCATCGACAAAGCTTACGCGGGTGATATCATCGGTGTATTTGACCCGGGGATCTATTCCATCGGAGACACAGTCTGCGCCGCGGAAGCCCCTGTCTGCTATGAGGGGATCCCGACCTTTGCTCCCGAGCATTTCGCCGCCTTTGAAAGGCGGGATACGATGAAGCGTAAACAGTTTGAGACCGGGATACGTCAGATCGCGCAGGAAGGCGCCATACAGATCTTCCACGAGCCGAATACAGGCTTGGAAGAAGTGATCGTAGGCGTCGTCGGAGAGCTTCAGTTCGATGTTCTCGAGTTCCGCCTGAAAACCGAGTATTCTACCGAGGTCCGCCGCCGTGGTCTTCCATATGAACATGTGCGCTGGATCGTGAGCGATACAGACCCCTCCTCGCTTCTCCTGACAAGAGACACCAAATGGGTGCAGGATTTCCGGGGAAAGGACCTCCTCCTGTTCGGCGGAGAATGGAACATCGCCTACACGCTCAAACAGAACCCGGGTCTTGAACTCGAGGAATTCAGCAGGAACTGAAGAGAGCAAAAGTAAAAACCCGCCGGTACGGCGGGTCTTTACAATGATCATGTGGGGAGGCAAAGGAGCGGCCGGCGGCTGCATCACCGACCTCTCTTCGTCTCCATTATAGGTACGCAAAACCACCGAATAATGAATTTTCCGTGAATAATTTCCGCGTATTTTGTAAACATATCGGATCTGTGCCGGACCGGAGGCTGTTTCGGGCCGAAGGAGGGACTGCATGCTGAAAAACTACTGCCTTGTGCTCTGCTATGACGGAACCCGGTACCGCGGATGGCAGAAGCAGGGGAACACGAACGATACGATCCAGGGAAAGCTCGAAACACTGCTCTCCCGCCTGCTCGAGCAGCCTGTCAGTGTCCATGGGGCCGGAAGGACGGATGCGGGCGTTCACGCCCTGGCGCAGGCGGCGTCTTTCCGCGCGGATACGGAACTGACCTGCCAGGAACTTATTGAAAAGATCCGCAGCTACCTGCCTGAGGACATTGGCGCAGTTTCCCTTCGAGAGGCGGATGAAAGGTTCCACGCACGACTGTCCGCTAAACGGAAAGTGTATACCTACCGCATTTGGAACAGCACAGATCCCTGTGTGTTCGAAAGAAAGTACAGGTACGTCCATCCCGGGACTCTGGATTTGAATAAAATGAGACGCGCTGCAGGAACCCTGATCGGGAAGCATGATTTCGCCGCATTTTCCACAGGGAAGTCGAAGGGAAAACCTACCGTGAGGACGCTGTATTCGCTGGAGATCGAGAAACACGGAAACGAGATCCTGCTGAAATATACCGGCGACGGGTTTCTCTACAACATGGTGCGCATCCTCACCGGTACGCTGATCGAGATCGGCGAGGGAAACCGGGATCCGGAAAGCGTGATACGTCTGCTGAATGGCGGAAAAAGGGAAGACGCCGGGTATACGGCGCCGGCATGCGGCCTTTTCCTTACCGAGGTTTGCTTTTAACGCTCCCCACGACCCGTTGAAAAGCCTGTAAGCATAAAATATCTGTGGCAATTTCCTCCGCGATATGATATTATAAATTTAATACCATATAAGACAGGTGATGTATTTTGGCAAACCCATATATGACCCGCGAAGGCGGAGCGACCGTAACGGCTTTCGTTCCGTACGATTGCAAAAACAACTGTCCTTTCTGCATCAATAAGCAGGAATATAAAGATCCTGTCGGTTTCAGCGTAGAGGCAGTCTGCAAAAGCATTCGTATGTTCCACGAGATCACGCCCAAATGCGATTTCGTGTTCACCGGCGGGGAGCCCTTCTCTAATCCCGACGATCTGCAGGTCATGGTAGACTGCATCCCCGAAGGCCACCGCGTGTTCATCAACACAACACTTCCGGTCTCCGATCTTTTCCCGGAGGAGAGGATCATCGAGTTTACCCGCGTAAACAAAGACAAGATCACCTGCATCAACGTTTCCCGGCATATGGTCCACTTTGTGGAAGAGAGCAACGACGAGCTCCTTAGCAAACTGTATGTTCCCGTGCGCGTCAACTGCGTTCTGTTTAAAAACTACCCGCACGACCGCATGAAAGAGTTTGCGGACCGCTTCGGTAAGTACGGCATCCCCATCCAGTTCCGCGCGGACTATACCATCACCACGCTGGATAACCTCTATAAGAGGGAGGGCGACCATATCCTCGAAGATCTGATGAAGAATTTCGAGTATCTGGGTCTCGACGGCTGCCGTATCCGCTGTGGGTATCATTTCAACAACAACGGCCAGCATATTGCTTATCATCGCACGCTTCCGTACAGCACCATCACTGAGGAGATCGACGGGGTCACCTACGATATCCTCTACGACGTCCTCATCAAGCAAAACGGCGACCCGCATTCCGACTGGACAGGGGTACCTCTGGACGTAGAGGCATATCGGAACGTCAGATTCGAGCCCTACGATCTGAAGGTCCTTGAGGGACGGATCGAGTAATAAAAAACACCTGCCGGGCAGCACACAAAGCTGTCCGGCAAATCGATATTCGGAAGAGGGAGAAAGACAAGAATGGACAGATCAAAGACTATATTCGGCAACGAAGTCTCGGAAAAGGAACATCGTAAAGCGATCCGGTCCAAGGAGAAGTTCATAAAGCGTTTCGGCGACGATTCCGGACGCGACCATCCCGCAAAGCTTACGGACAACGAATACCTGTTAGGGCCTCTGGGCGTCCGAAATATCCGTATCGACGAAGGCCGGGGAGATACGCCTTTCGATCTTGAGAAAGGGATCATCGTCGGAAACATCCGGATGGGCTTCGGGCACTACCGGATCGCCATCGCCATGGCCTCAGCCGCCCATTCCATGGGGCTTGAGCCATACTGGATGGACCTGAACTCATATCCGGATACGACCTGCACCAAGGTGATCGGCGCACAGAACGACCTGTATTCCATGGGTTCACGCCTTTCCCGGAAAAGCGCGTTGTTTGACAAGCTGTTCTGGGAGCCTATGAACTACGAAGGTTTCAGAAAGCTTAGCTATAACGCGTCCGATCAGAAGAATGCGGAACTGATGGCTCCCGTGTTTGCCAATATCCCTAAAGAGCTTCCATTCATCGGAACGCACGTTTGGCCGTCTCAGGCAGCGATCCATGCCGGGATGCGCTATGTTGTCAATGCGATCCCGGACAACTGGCCCATGGCCCTGCATCTGGCAGAAGGCAGCGTCCACACGATACAGACGCATCAGGCATATATGGGCTATCGTATCCTCAACGGCATGAGAGGCTCTGAGGTCCTTCAGCCCATGCCGGCCGACAAACTCGTTTATACGGGGCATTACGTAGACCATGAACTGGTATCGAATCTAACAGGCGACTGTGAAGCACGGGTGAAGAGGCAGGAGAACAACGAGCCGATGCGCTTCCTCCTTACGATCGGCGGAGCAGGAGCCCAGCAGGAGCTGTTCTCGGCGGTCATCGCCTACCTGATCCCGTACATCAGAGACGGCAGAGCGTCCCTGTACGTAAATGTGGGCGATTATCGGAAGGTATGGGATTCCATGCTTCGGTCGATCCCGGGACTGGCAGAAGTCTCTGTCGAACACTTTAACAAGTGGGATGAGACAGCCGATTTCTGCAGCGCCGCCGTTTCAGGACCTGTCCGCGGCGTACATGCCTTCTGGCACGAAAACATTTTTCCCGCCGTATACTGTACCAACCTTCTGATGCGTTCGAGCGATGTACTGCTCACCAAACCGAGCGAACTGGCGTTTTATCCGGTCCCCAAGATCTTCCTGCAGAGGATCGGCGGACATGAGAAATGGGGCGCGATCCATTCCGCCGAGATCGGAGACGGTACGCTGGAATGCGAAGACACAGAGCATACGCTGCAGATGGCCGAAATGTTCCTGGAGCAGAAAGATCTTCTGAAACGAATGTGCGAAAACATCCTTGCCAACAAAACCACAGGCGTTTACGATGGAGCCTATAAGGTCGTCGAGATCGCGGAGTCTTTGAAAAACAAAGGATAAGAAATTGGGCAGCAAGACGGATCCGGCCTGTTGAGGCCCGGGTCCGTTCTTGCTGCCTGGTATCGAACGTACTTATTCGGCTGCCGTGACGGCAGAGGCTGAGGCAGATCGTTCCTCCTCGCGGTCGAGGATGACACGGAACTGTGTTTCGTAAAGCTCACGGTAGACGCTGTTGTTGGAGAGAAGTTCGTCATGCGTGCCCATTTCTGCGATGACGCCGTCCTTAACGACAAGGATCCTGTCTGCCTTCAGGATCGTGGAAAGGCGGTGGGCGATAACGATGCTGGTGCGGTCTTTCATGATGGATTCCAGCGCGTCCTGGATAGCATGCTCGGAGATGGAGTCGAGCGCGGATGTCGCCTCGTCCAGGATCAGGATCCTGGGATCCTTCAGCATAACGCGGGCGATGGAGATGCGCTGCTTCTCACCGCCGGAGAGCTTGAGCCCGCGGTTGCCGACCTCGGTATCATAACCGTCCGGCTGCGCGACGATGAAATCATGGATGCTCGCGGCGCGGCAGGCGGCCTCAAGTTCTTCCTGTGTGGCGTCCGGCTTTGCATAGAGGAGATTTTCACGTATGGTGCCGTTGAAGAGATATGTATCCTGTGTGACGACGCCGATATTGGACCGGAGATATGTAAGGTTGCACTGTCTCACATCGGCGCCGCCTACGAGCACACGGCCGCCGTTCACATCGTATAAACGGGGGATCAGATTCACAATCGTGGATTTGCCGCTGCCGGACGGGCCGACGATGGCGTACATCTGCCCGCCGGGGACGTAGAAATCGATGTCCAGCAGCAAGGGCTTTTCGGGGGAGTAGGAAAAGCGTACATGCTCAAAACGGACGTCGGCGTTTCTGAGGATCGGCTTTTTCCCGGCGTCCGGAGCAACAATGGGATTGACCAGATCGAAATAGTTGAAGATTCGGGAGAAGAGTGCGAGAGAACGGGTGAAATCTACCTGGATGTCCAGCAGAGACTCTACCGGCCGATAGAGACGATTGATGAGAGTCACTGTGGCAGTGATGGTACCGACGGTCAAACCGGGGTCGGAACGGGAGATGATGAAATAGCCGCCGGCGAAGTAGATCAGCAGCGGGCCGAGCTGCGTGAACATGCCCATGATGACCCGGAACCATTTGCCGCTCCGCTGTTCTTTCAGAGAGAGACGCGTCACTTCCTCGTTCACTTCCACGAAGCGGTCGTATTCCTGCTTTTCGTGCGTAAACAGTTTTACGAGAAGGGAACCGCTGACGCTCAGCGTTTCGTTGATCAGCTGGTTCATCTCGTCGTTTTTTGCCTGGCTGTCTGAAAGAAGCTTCCAGCGCGTCCGGCCGACGGATTTGGTGGGGAGGATCAGCAGCGGCAGCACCACGATGCCAACGATGGCCAGCTTCCAACTCATGGAGAAGAGAGCAACGAGCGTTGTCACTACCGTGGCTACGTTGCTCACTACGCTGGACAGCGTACCGGAGATCACACGGCTCACGCCGCTGATGTCCGTGTTCATGCGCGTGATGATGTCGCCCTGCCGCTCGGAGGTAAAGAAGGAGTGCGGCATATGAAGCAGATGGTCGTACATCTGGTTTTTCATATCGAAGATGATGCGCTGGGAGATCCAGGCGTTGATATAGCTCTCCAGTACGCCGATCACCTGCGACAGCGTCAGCGTGCCGAAAGCATAGATCAGCAGCCGGATCAGCAGCTTCATGTTCTTGCCTATCAGCGCTTCGTCTACGATACGGCCGGTGATGATGGAAGGGAGCAGGCCGACGGTGGCAGACAGAAGGATCGCGACAAACACGAAGATGAACTGCAGCCAGTACGGTTTCAGATAGGAGAGGATGCGCAGCAGCAGTTCTTTGGTAACTTTGGGTTTGTTTTCTTTCTCTTCTTCTGTAAGGAAGCCCCGCGGACCGCCGAAGGACCCGTGAAATCCATTAGCCATAGCGATCACCTCGATCCAAATACATAAATATTGTATCAAAATCCTCAAAAGACCGCAATATATTTTGTTCTTCCGTTCGACAGAAGAGACAAAAACTGATATACTGATCGGGAGCATTGATCTGAAGAACGGCAAAAGGAGAGATGACCTTGAGTCTTCACGATTTGCTGGGGGTTTCAAAAGGAGTAAAACGGATCGTATCGATCTGCGGCGCTGGCGGCAAAACAACGCTTATGTATTCTCTGGCCCGCGAGGCAGCGGCAGCGGAAAAGGTTTCTGTTTTCACAACGACGCATATACTCCGGCCGCAGGAACCGGACGTCGACGTGCTGATCCCCTTTCGGCAGCCTGAATGTCTGCAATGCTGGGAAAACGGCAGGATCGCCTGCACTGGTACCGTTTCGGAAAAAGAGGATAAACTGACCGCCCCGAGAGAAGAAGCGTATCGCTTTGTTCTGGACAGATCAGACGCAGTGTTCATCGAAGCGGACGGAGCAAAAAGGCTGCCGTTGAAATATCCTGCCGCATGGGAGCCGGTCATTCCGAAGGAGACAACACACATTGTCGCCGTCGCCGGGCTGTCCGCACTGGGAAAACCCGCCGACGAGATCGTACATCGTTATACCCTCGCCCGTAACGTTATCACGTTTGCCGAAGGCATTATCACAGCGCAAATAATGGCGGAGATCCTGTGGGCAGGGTATTCCCGATATCGACCCGCTTTTTTTCTGAATCAGGCTGACGACGCCGAATCGGAACAGAAGGGCAGGGAAGCGGCTCTGGCACTTCTTGAGATGGGCGCTGAACGGGTCGTAGTCGCCTCGCTGCGTTTGGGAAAAGGCCGGGTATTCTGCCGCGATTGACGGAAAGACGGCGGCGGAGTATAATCAATGCATAATAGAAACAGAACGGAGAATGGCCATGGATGGTTTTGGGACCATGCGCGACAAGATCGATATCAAGATCCTTATCCTGTTTATCCTTCGGCGCCTGCCGGCGGAGGTAGATTCGCAAACGCTTTCATCGATCGCTCTGGCTGATGGTACGGTAGGGTATTTTGAATATGCCGAGTGTCTCTCTGAACTGATCGAGAGCGGGCATGTTGAGAAACAGGGAAGCGGATACCGCATCACCGAAAAGGGCAGCATGAACTGTGAGATCGTGGAAAGCAGCCTCCCGTACACCGTCCGTTCCAGGCTGGAAAAGACGGTGCAGCCGCTGGCCGAAGGCATGCGCCGCAGGGCAATGATCGGAACCGCGCACGAGCGCTCCGGTGACGGTCAGTGCTATGTGAAACTCTCGCTTTCCGACGGCGCCGGTCCGATCATGGAATCACGTTTCCTTTGCGCCGGCGAGGAACAGGCGTCAAGGATCGAGGCCCGTTTCCGCGACAATGCCGAAGTCATCTATAACACGTTCATGGGCATCCTTCTGGAATAAAGATATGCAGAAACACACCCGGGAAGCGGCGCGTACGGCTGCTTCCCGGGTGTGTTGTATTCCGGACCGTCAGATCCAGAAATTCATGTTCATGATATACTCTTCCATGAACCTGGGGCTGGTGGCCAGCTCAAGATGGTCAGTAAAAGAAGGGAGGACTTCCGCACGATCAAGATGGGCCTGGTCAAGGAGGCACATCTGAACGCCGAGGCCGGCACCGTTGCCGATCGAATGGATACGGTCTCTTTGAACGGGAGGAAGGAGCCCGATGTACAGGGCGTTGTCGATGTCGATATAGTTGCCGAAAGCACCGGACAGGTACAGGGCTTTTACGTCGTCGGGCGTCATGTCGTTTTCAGCGAGCAGCGCGATACATCCCGAGCATATGGAACTCTTGGCCAGCTGGATCTCACGGATGTCTTTCTGGCAGATATATACGTCCGGGGTGAAATAGAAGGCAGGATTGTATTCTCCGGCGTCTTTCAAGTGTACAGCCAAAGGATCACCTGGAGACATTGCTTCGTATTCTTCTCTGGACAGCATTCTGCCGCTCATGTCCACGATCCCGAGCCGGAGCAGCTCGGCTGTAGCGTCGATGATCGCGGACCCGCAAAGGCCTTTTGCTTTCCCGTGGCCGATAACGCGCAGGGATATCTTTCCGTCCTGCAGGCTGATCTTCTCGATCGCGCCGTCCGCACCGCGCATGCCGCATTCGATGTTGCCGCCTTCAAGCGCGGGCCCGCAGGCAGTAGACGCGACCTTGAAGCGACCTTCGCCACAGCCGACGGCGATCTCGCCGTTCGTACCGAGGTCGATCATCAATGTTGAACGGCTGTCTGTGGGAAGCGTCAGCAGTACGGACGCCGTGTCGGCGCCTACGAAACCTCCCAGCAGCGGAAGGAACTGCACGATCCCGCGAGGATTCATGTGAAGCAGAGTGTCAGAACCGGAACAGGTCACGACGTCGCCCTGGACTGAAACAAAAGGCGAGGCGGACAGCCCGCTCGGATGCAGGTTCAGAAACAGGTGCTGCATCGTGCTGTTGCCGCAGAGGATGACATGCCAGAGATCGGCGCAGAAGCCCGGAACGATCGCTTCCACTTTGCTCAGCAGGGAATTGATGCAGCCGCCGATCAGCGAGCTGAGCTCGTCCAGGCCTTCAGGCTCCTGAAGCGTATACAGGATACGGCTGATGACGTCGCCGCCGTGGGATATCTGCGAGTTGAGGATGGATTCGGTATGAAGCAAACGCCCTGTGACCAGATCATATGCATACAGGACTACACTGGTGGTACCGATGTCGACAGCCGCGCCATAACAGGTGCCGGACTGATCGCCGTCAACAACATCGAGCGCTTTACCTCGAAAACGGGTGAATGTAACGCCGTCGGTCCCGGCGGCGGTGATCCTCGAAAACTTTCTGGCGAGGGAGATGGGGACTTCCCGAAGAAAAGCGCCGCAGTATTCAGGCTCCAGTTCCCGGCGGGTCAGGTATTGCCGCGTCAAAGCCGGATCGAGTCTGCGCTCCTGCTCCGTTTCACCGTGGATCAGGATCTCTGCGCCGCGTGAGATCTGCTCGTCCCGTACCCAAACATCCATATCGTCTTCCACACGGTATACACACGCCAGGACCGTTTCCTCCTCGGATGCGCCGGAACGAAGGATGTCCACGCTGCATTTACCGCATTTTCCTCTGCCGCCGCACACGAGGTCCAGCGGAAAGCCCGCGTCATCGCAAGCCTGGGACAGAAGGGTCCCCGGCTCTACCTTAACGGTGATGTCCTGGTGTACCAGATGGATATTGACCATGTCGTTCTCCTTTGAATCTTTGTTCAGTCATTGCAGTAGTAGCTCGCTTCGCCTTCCATGCGGTAAAAACACGTAACGTTATTGCAAAGGCTGCAGTTGTGTTCCACAGAAAGCGCCGGATACGCAGGATCGGCACCGAATACATACAGCATAGACTTTTCCGGTTTGATCATATAGGTTTCCGTGAGGATAACATGCGCGAGACGTGGTTCGCCTTCAAAACATTTCAGAAGAGGCTTCTGGTAATGCAGTTCCAGACCGTCCTCTCCGGGAGAGTATCGGCGGGAGAGACGGCAGCCAAAAGCTGAGACCTTGTCCGCGATCTCGCGGTTCATCTGGTTCGAGGCATTGAACAGGATCTCATTGGCAAGATCATTGAGGATATAACCATCCAGGTAATCCCCGGCTTCAAACAAATCGTCCACTGCCTGCAGGATGTCTTCCGAGCAGGTGGAGATGCAGGCGACCTGGAGCTGTGCGCTGTCCACTTTCTCTATGCCGAAGGTCAGAGCCTTTGGGAAAATGGAGTAACAGTTTTCCATGCGGAGCTTTTCCTCAACGATACGGATCAGATTCGGAAAAGCTTTCTCGGAATACTCGTAAACCGGTGTATCCGGTTCTATGTGAAGACGACGATAAATACGGCTGCGGCTGTATTGCACCGTTACGTCGGCAAACTCGACCATTCGGTTCTCCTTTCCGCGTTCTCCGGAAAACAAAAGATTTGTTGAAAAGAACGAGAAAACAGGCGTTACATTTACAGAAATATGTGCTATAATACATTAAGATATATTGATATATTATCATTATTTGAAATCACTGTCTATAAAAAACTGCTGAAACTGGATCTTAACGGCCTGACTATGGCCTTTTGACCGTAACTTTGGCCGGGTGGAAGATCATCAAGGACGGCGGTGCGCATCAAAGGGTAAAAGAAATGGACACTTACTCGGTCGTATATAACAGCATACTTCAGGGCGACGAAAAGGCAGTGCTTGCCGGCTGCAGAAAGCTCCTGAGCGAAGGCTATTCCGCGATCGACATCCTGGAACAGGGGCTGATCCCCGCAATGGATCGCCTGGGCGAATACCTGAACGAGGGAGAGAAGTTCATTCCGCAGGTCCTGATCGCATCCAAAGCCATGCAGAACGCTATCTCGCTGCTGCATCCTCTTCTTACGGAAAATGAACAGGAAGGATACCGCAAACAGAACGTCGTTGTCATAGGAACGGTACAGGGAGACATTCATACGATCGGCAAGAATCTTGTAGCGATCATGCTGAGGAGCGCCGGATGTAAAGTCATCGATCTTGGCGCGAACGTCAGCGCAGAAAAGTTCATAAATGCCATCCGCGAACACAACGCGAACATCGTGGCCATGTCCGCTCTTCTTACGTCTTCCATGCTGCGTATGAAACAGATCTCGAGGATGATCAAGGAGATAGATTTTGGACATCCTGTGCGTATCATCGTAGGGGGAGGACCCATAACGCCGAATTATGCCCGCGAGATCCAGGCGGAGTTCGGCGCCACGATGGTAGACACAGCCAGGAAGGCAAGTTTTTCTCCTGAAAGCGGCGATAACGTGAGTCCAGAAACCAACAAGAAATAAACTGAAGCCCGGCCCATAACGGCCGGGCTGTTTATATATTGAGAAAGCCGGTAGATTTGGCTCGAACTATCGGTAAATATCATAGACTGATCTTTGTATCGCGATTATAATAGAAGAAAAACATTTCAGGAGGTACAGCGATGGAAAAGATCATCGTAGACGCAAGGGGGGACGCCTGCCCTCTGCCGGTCGTGAAAGCGATCAAGGCGCTCGAAGGCATCGGGACAGAAGGCGGCTCCGTTGAAGTCCATGTGGACAATCAGACAGCTGTGGAGAATGTTATGAGGATGGCTTCGGGACGTGGCCTTTCTCCGGTAAGCGAACGCCTTGAAGACAGCCATTTCGTGATCCGCTTCGATGCTGACGCAAGCAGCTCCGCTCCGGCAACGGCCCAGGAGATCGCATGCGCAGTCCCGGCGGCAGAGCGTCCGACCAGAACCGTTGTGGCCGTGGATTCAGCCGTAATGGGGAGAGGGAAAGACGAGCTTGGCGCCACACTGATGAAAGGCTTTATCTTCGCACTCTCACAGCTGGAAAAACTTCCGTCTGCCATCCTGTTTTACAACGGAGGAGCAAAGATCACCACCGAGGGCTCTCCTTCTATCCAGGACCTCAAGAGCATGGAAGAG
>JAEEGL013319827.1_pt1 | contig 22321 bp, 14 predicted proteins | sample 9134231 | NCBI WGS metagenome assembly JAEEGL01 (sample SAMN16246548, study PRJNA631951) | gut metagenome | biome: gut microbiome; feature: rumen; material: fiber-attached | host: Bos | place: Iran: Karaj | collected 2018-10 | reverse complement strand
TGATGCACCGAAGGCTGCCGGAGCAGGAGGTGTTAAAGCATGAGAAAAAAGTCGGAAATTTTGGAAATTATGCAGATTTTTGCTGATGCGAATCCGGCACCGAAAAGTGAGCTTGAATATACAAACGCTTATACTCTCTTGGTAGCAATTATTTTGTCGGCGCAAAGCACCGATAAAGGAGTTAATAAAGCTACAAAAGAGTTGTTTAAGGTTGCAGATACTCCGCAAAAAATGTTGGCATTGGGTATTGACGGATTAAAAGAATATATAAAAACCATCGGTTTGTTTAATAACAAAGCTAAAAGCATTATGAGTATGAGCCAAAGTTTGGTTGATAAATTCGGTGGTGAAGTGCCAAGCTCGCAAGATGATTTGGAATCTTTGGCCGGGGTAGGGCGTAAAACTGCAAATGTGTTGCGTAATGTGTGGTATAATCAACCTACAATGGCGGTAGATACGCATGTTTTCAGGATTGCACATCGGCTTGATTTCAGTCAGGGAAAAACACCGTTAGAAGTGGAAAATGATTTACTGAAAGTTTTGCCGGATAAATATTTGATGTATGCTAACCATTGGTTGGTATTGTTCGGACGGTATATTTGTAAGGCGCAAAAACCTGATTGTGAAAAATGTCCAATAAGCGCGTATTGTTATAGTTGCGATAAAAAAGTATAGGTTTTTGCATTAATTAATTCTTAAACAAGTTGTGATATCTTGCCTGCATATGTAAAAAATTGCGGGGATATTAACGATGAAACTATCAGGAATTGCAACAATTCTTATGTCGGGAACGTTTTTAGCAACATTGGCTAATGCGTTTGAGGTTACTTCTGATTATCTGAACAGTTTAACTGGTTCAAACATCAGTTGGTCAGATTCTACCGGAACAGCGGTACAAGTCGGGGATCAAACTTTTTACTATACATATACGGCACCGGCAGGGTATGAAGAAACAACGGACAAAGTGACAAATGCCAGTGTTGTAGATAAATTATATATTGGGCAATCTAGCGAATCATCGTCAAATTTTATTGCAGGACTTGTCCAGGTCAATAATAGTGGTGATGACAGTATCGAAATAATTTCTGATTTTGTTAACAATACTGCGAATTCCGATGATTTTTTATATTCTGCACCGGTGTATATATCGCCGAATACAAACGCAGTAGCAAATGTTGACTATATACGCGGTAACTTTGTCGGTAATACTGGCACCGGAAAAACTGCTGTCGGTGGAGCAATATATATCAGAGAAGATGCAAGCGTTGGAACAATAGAAGGAAATTATGTTAATAACTCTGTAATTTCAACCGATGGTAATATTCACGGTGGAGCTATTGATAACCATGGTAGTATAGGTACTATCAGGGCCAATTTTATTGGCAACTACGGACAAGCTACAGGATCGATAGCTGTCGGTGGAGCCATTAATGTAGCTAATACTCAAGGTGGTATAGAAAAGATTGAAAACAGTAATTTTATCGGTAACGTAGCAGAATCAACAACTTCATATGCAAGAGGCGGTGCTATATACACTGTTGGAAATGTTGAAGAAATAGTAAATTCAAACTTCCTGTACAATAAGGCAGTTGGAAGCGACCAATCTCGTGGAGGGGCTATCTATTCATCTAAGAATTTATCGGTTACGGCGGACAACGGTACATCATTGTTTGAAGGCAATACGGTTAACGGTGAATCAAATGCAATTTATATGTCCGGAACAAGCAGTTCCTTACTTGATTTGAACTTAACCGGTACCAATAACGGCGTTCTGACCTTTAATGATGATGTTGATGGAAGTTATTATAACATCAATATTCTCGGCGGAAGCGGCGGTGAGGTTGTATTTAACCAAAATGTTGAGCACTTCAGCAATTTAAGCATCAGCGAAGAGGCCAATATGCATATGGGCGTAAACGCCAGCATTAGCGGTCAAAGCATGGTGTTCTCGGGTACCGGAGGTTCCAAACCGACAATCACTGTTGATATTGATGTTGACAAGACCAATCAGACCATCAAATCCGGTATGATTACCTTGAGCGAAGAAGTCAGCGGAGACTATAGTGTAATAGTTAACCCAAAAAATTCAGACATATATGAAGGGGCTTATACAGCTTTCTTGGAAGCATTGAACGATACAGACAGTTCAGATGAGAGTTTTACGGTAAGTCGTGTAATTGGAAATCCGTATATGATGGATGCTATATTAAATTATCAGGGAGAGACCCAAGGTTCGACTTGGTATTTAGTTTATAATAGCGGTGTAGAACCTGGTCCGGATCCAGATCCGGAACCGACCCCGCGTCCTGATGTAACACCGGAAGTTATTGCCGGGGTAGGATTGCATGAAGCAGCAATTGAACAAACTCGTAGTGTTGCTCACAACGTAAGAAGCAAGGTTGCCGCCGGACGTGAATATTGTCCGAGATGCGGATCTTATGACTATGGTTGGGATAGTGAAAAACTGCGCAACCTGTGGGTATTGGCGCAAGGCGAGAATGCCAATATTGACAAGCCGGTTGACATGGAAGCCAAGATTTGGGGTGTAGAAGCCGGCTTTGATTTCCAGAGCGATATTCATAATACCTTGGGTGTATTTGTATCATATCGTGACGGTGAATACGATCTGTCGGGTAAGGGATCGAAATTGCACTCACCAATCGGCTCAAGTATAGATATCGACAGTTATTTGGCAGGATTATATTATCGCTATGACAAGAACATGAATTGGTTGTTTGCGACAGTATATGGCGGTATTCAAAAAGCAGAAGTTAAGACCGATGACGGTGTAGCCAAATTTGATACCGACGGCATAGAGTTTGGAGCAGGAGTTGAGATTGGACGAACAATTCCGTTATCAAACAGTTTGACTTTAGATCCGAGCTTGGGCTTGTATTATACGCAAGTAAACTTTGATGATGCGGATGACAATGTCGGCAAACATTATGAGTGGGATGACATCAAGCATTTGGAAGCTGAATTGGGAGCAAAACTTGAACAACAGTTTGATAATGCGAAGATTTATGTTAAACCAAGTGTAATCCAAACGTTGACGGATGATGACAGTGTATTGATTACCGGACTGTCAAAAGCAGATACATACCATGATCAGACATTAGGACGTATTGAAGTCGGCGGACGCTATGGCTTTACTGATGCGTTATCGGCATATGCTTGGGCTAATTATACCTTTGGTTCAAGCTATGACGCGATGGGAATTGGTGCCGGCTTGAATTACGCTTGGTAAAATAAGTTATTATGTAACTGCAAACACCTCCCGAAACTTCGGGAGGTGTTTTTGTGTGTTATTAGGAGAACAATAAACAACCTGTCATGCCTCCGAGGACTAATGTCCGAGGTCAAGGCATCTTCAATATTTTCCTTAAAAAGTTGTAGATCCCTGGACGTTTTCTAACGAAAACGAGGGATGACTGGTTTAAAAATGTCATTCCTTGCCTGGCGCGGTGCGCCCGTACATCAAGGAATCTCGGTTTCAGTGCTTTGCATTGCTTCAGCATTTTTTTAAAAGCTGTAGATCCCTGGACGATTTTGCAAGCAAAATCGAGGGATGACGTTTCTATTTTAACAAAATCGGGGTATGACTTGCTGTTTTAATGAAAACGAATGAAAGTGTTTAAAACGAACCGCCCCCCATCGGGCATTGGTGATGGGGGGCGGCAAGGAACGGTGGCGGTAGGTGCCTGCCTGACGACTAGCATCAAGAGCGCGCGTGCTCTGGCTGTCGTGGCTGTCGTGGCGGTAGGTGGCCGGGCTGGGCGGCGGGGAAATTTTAATCCCCGGCGTGTTGCCGGCTCTCGGTGAATGAACCGTTGCGGGCGCGTGTTGTGCGGCGGCTTGGATCGTTGGTGTCGGGGCGGCCTCGAGTGCTGCAAGCTGTGAGCGGCGGGGCGCTTGATCCTTCGGTTCGAAAAATTGCCGGTTGTTCCTTTAATTTTTTTGTCTGCCAGTAGATTGCCTGTCGGCCTAGTTGGCAGTTGTTTGCCCATGTCGGCTTAGCGTGACGACCGGTCTCTGGAGGTATCGTGTACCCGGGAGTGTCGTGCAGGCGGCCGAAAAATTTTTGAGGTGCGTCCCTCTGATAAAGTTGATCACATTGTTGCCTTCGGAAGCAAGATCAACTGATCAGAGGCGAAAAAATACACATCCAGAGCGCCTAGATAGCGTCTCGGATGCGCGGAATTCTCTTTTCTTCCATTGCATCTTTTTTTTGCACTCACGCGTCGTTGCAGGAGGAACGTTGTGAGGGCTGGTTTTTAATAAAATACAAAATTCAAATCAGCGGGTCCAGACTGTAATCTAGTTTTTGCTAGATGTAGTCACGTGGGCGTCGGTGGAATTGGAATTTTTTCATCTTTGGCTTATTAATACCACTAGGGCAGGTTTATAATTGTTTTACTAATAATCTGTTCGTAAAAGCAATGTAACAAATTTTAGACCGACTGTCAAGACAAAAAATGACGAATATTGTAAATTTTTTGTATTTTTCGGATAATTATTTGATTCTGTGTGATTCTTTTTTTTAGAAAAATTTATCAAACGGAGTCGTTTTGGTTTTTTTTGAGCAAAATTTAAAGTAGTGAATAAATTTTCTTCTACTTATTTTTTATTTATTGAAAAATTTTGAGCGATTCTAAAATCAGTCTATCAAAACTAAAAAAACAGCCCCCTTAAAAGGAGGCTGTTTGGTATATTTTGCAAATATTATTTAAATCATTGCCATACCGCCGTTGATGTTGATGGTTTGGCCTGTTATATATTGAGCTTCATCACTAGCTAAGAAAGCAACAACATTAGCAATATCTTGAGCTTCACCAAGTTTGGCTTCAGGTATTTTGGCAAGCAAGGCGGCTTTGACATCATCCGGCAAAACGTCGGTCATAGGTGTTCTGATGAAACCCGGGGCAATAGAATTTACGGTAATGCCACGAGAACCGACTTCTTGAGCCAAGCATTTGTTCATGGCGATCATTCCGGCTTTGGAAGCAGAGTAGTTAGCTTGTCCGGCATTGCCGGTAACACCAACAACAGAGGCTATGCCGATAATACGACCAAAACGGCGTTTCATCATGCCACGAACCGCAGCTTTTGCAAGTTTGAAGCCTGCTGTGAGGTTGACATCTAAGACTAACTGCCAGTCTTCATCACTCATGCGGATAAAAAGATTGTCTTTGGTCAGACCGGCGTTGTTAACCAGAATATCAATTCGACCGAATTTTTCTTCAACGTCTTTTACTAGTTGAGCGATAGAATCGGCATTTGTAAGGTCTGCAACAAAATATTCGACTTTGCTACCTAGCTCAGATTTAAGCTTTTCCATGTTATCTGTTCGACGATCGGTCAAGGCGAGAGTTGCTCCTTGGGCATGCAAGGTGCGGGCAATTTTGTCTCCGAGGCCTCCGTTGGCTCCGGTGATTAAGGCAACTTTATCTTTGAGTTCAAACATATCTTTTTCCTTTTCTGGTTATAGATTTTTAGCTAGTTCCTCAACTTCGGCCGGAGTACAGGCTGAAGCAGTGTTAATATCTTTATATCCTCTTTTTATCATTCCGGAAAGAACTTTTCCGGCACCCAGTTCATAAATATCCGTAATGTTTTGATTATGCATGTATTCTAAGGTTTCGCGCCAACGAACAGAACCGGTAACTTGTTCAACAAGGTGTTTTATGATTTCTTTTTCATTTGTAATAGGTGTGGCTAATACGTTAGCAATCAGCGGAATTTGTGCAGGATTGGCTTGTACGTTCATAAATGCACGGGCCATGACTTCAGCAGCCGGTTGCATTAACGGACTGTGAAAAGGTGCGCTGACCGGTAATTTAACACAGCGTTTGGCTCCAAATTCTGAAGCTATTTCAACAGCTTTGTCTATGGCTGCCATGTGTCCGGAAAGAACGACCTGTCCGTCGGAATTATCGTTTGCGGCAACGCAAATGCTGTTATTGTCTTCACAAGCTTCAACCAGAGCATTAACGTCTTTGTATGAAAGACCAAGGACAGCAGCCATACCTCCAACACCCAAGGGAACGGCTTTTTGCATAGCATCACCACGTGTGCGCAAAAGCCGAGCCGTATCGGCCAAAGAAAATACGCCGGCGGCGCAGGCGGCAGAATATTCACCCAACGAATGTCCGGCAACAAAAGTGGCTTTATCTTTTAGTGATATGCCAAAGTCTTTTTCCAATACTCGAACAACAGCCATAGAAACAGCCATAAGTGCAGGTTGAGCGTTGATTGTCATGGTCAATTCGTATTCAGGACCGCAAGTCATGATGTGAAACAGATTTTGATTGAGAGTATTATCAATTTCTTCAAAAACTTCGCGCGCCGAAGAAAAGCTCTCGGCCAATTCTTTTCCCATGCCGACAAATTGTGATCCTTGTCCGGGAAAAACAAAAGCGTTTTTCATAAAAAAACCTCTTTATGTTTATTACTATTCGGCTTTGTTTAATATTAAAAAACGTAAAAAGTCAAGATAAAAAACTTTTGTTAACTAAAGCGAAACAATATGTATGCTACAATTTTCGAAATGATAGGGTAAACAAACTTAGAATGGTATAAGAAATGGCTAAAAAAAAGAAAAAAATAAGTATTTATTATAAAATCAGCCGTAGGATTTATGGATTAACGCTGGTTGTTATCGGGATAGCGTTATTGGGAGCTGTTTGTTTTTATTCGCCATACGACAGCTCTTTTAATTATGCCGGTGAGAAAATCAGCAATCTTTTGGGAACATTCGGAGCGTACAGCGCAGATTTTATCTTAACTTTTTTAGGCGTATCTTTGCCGATATTTTTGGTCGTTGTGTGTGTTTGGGGGTTTGCTCTTTGTTGTTTGCAACCGTTGACACATGCTTTTTTTAGATTTTTATCGTGGTTGTTTGGTATTTTTTCTGCTTCGCTGGCACTAAATTGTTTGGGGCTTGGAGGACAAACCGGAAAACTTTTGAATACGCATATAATGCAGGTTTTACCGCAAGTTGCTTATCGAAAAGAAATTGTTACCGCAGTGGCAGCCGTAGCGGCTTTTTGGGCGTTTAATTATGCGGTGGCTTTGTCTTTGAGGTTTTGGTGGGACAGTATTATAAATATTTTTGTTTTTGCTTACCGAGGAATCAGACTTTTGGGTAAAATGTTTTGTTTGATGTTTTATAAAACACGCAACATCAAATTGGCTTTGCCTGAAAAGAAAGAGAGAATGGAGCCTGTGTTTTCGGGTGAAACCGATATTGAAGGAAGAAAAGAACCAACAATTGAGGCTGCTCCCAGAATCAGCACTAATCAAACTCCAAAGGTTAAAACACAGAAAAAAGAAGCAAAAGCGCAAATTTCAGACAATGACGGATATAAATATCCGCCACTTGATTTGTTATCAAGACCTAAAAATAATAATTCTTCTACAATCAGCCAATCGGAACTTGAAAGTATTGCTCATAAGCTTGAGGCGGTTCTTCAAGAGTTTGGGGTTAATGGTAAAATTGTTAAAATTCGACCCGGTCCGGTTGTTACCTTATATGAATTGGAACCGGCTCCAGGAACAAAAATAGCAAGAGTTATCGGATTATCTGATGATATTGCTCGTTCAATGTCTGCGGTTTCTGTTCGTATAGCGGTGGTTGCCGGCAAAAATACCATAGGTATTGAGTTGCCAAATACTACAAGAGAAATTGTGTGGTTACGTGATTTGTTTGAGGGAAGCGGTTTTACAGATACCAAAAATACACTAAATGTGGTTTTGGGTAAAGATATCGGAGGTGAAAACGTGTATGCCGATTTGGCTAAAATGCCACACTTGTTGGTTGCCGGCACAACCGGTTCAGGAAAATCAGTCGGTATGAACTCAATGATTTTGTCACTGTTATATCGTATGCGTCCGGACGAATGTAAGCTGGTAATGATTGATCCAAAAATGTTAGAGTTTTCAGTTTATAACGGAATACCACATTTGTTGACGCCAGTTATTACCGATCCGGCAAAAGCGGTTGTCGGTTTAAAATGGGCGGTAAAAGAAATGGAAGACCGCTATAAAGCGATGGCGCAGCTGAATGTACGTAATATTTCTGGGTATAATAAAAGATTAGAAGAACTGCGTGAAAGCGAAGAAAAACCGGTTAGAACAGTGCAAACCGGATTTGATATGGAAACAGGGGCGCCAATCTATGAGCAACAAGAAATAGACCTTACTCCGTTGCCATATATTGTGGTTGTAGTTGATGAAATGGCTGATTTAATGTTGGTGGCAGGCAAGGAGGTTGAGGCTGCTATTCAACGCTTGGCACAGATGGCGCGCGCTGCAGGTATTCACCTTATTTTATCAACTCAAAGACCGTCGGTAGATGTTATTACTGGCGTTATTAAAGCTAATTTTCCGACCAGAATGAGTTTTCAGGTTACATCAAAAATTGATAGCCGGACGATTTTGGGCGAGCAAGGGGCAGAACAACTGCTCGGTATGGGTGATATGCTTTATATGCCGGCGGGTCAAAGGCCTATCCGTGTTCATGGAAGCTTTGTAAAAGACAGCGAAGTTGAAGCAATAGTTGAATATTTGAAAAAACAAGGCGAACCCCATTATGTAGAAGGTGTTACGGAAGGCGAATTGAATACTAAGGATTCAGGCGCGGTTTTTGATAAAACGTCGATGGGTGGCGCTGTCGGAAGCGATGAGGATTTGTATTCGCAAGCGGTGGAAATTGTGCGGAATGACAAAAAAACGTCTATCAGCTATGTTCAAAGACGATTACGAATCGGCTATAACAGGGCCGCTTTGTTGATTGAAAGAATGGAAGATGAAGGTATAATTACACCTCCAGACCATACAGGAAAGCGCAGCATTGTAGCATAAGGTTAGTCAGTTATGGCGGCGTTGGTGCTAACCAACAAAATAAGTGCAACCAAAAAAGCAATCATGGAAAAACCGGCTTTTAGAGAGATGTTGTCGGGTATTTTCTTGTATTTGTTGAAGGCAGAAACAAATAACGGAGCAGTTAAAAGAAGCGCTGTTACATAACCCGGATTTGGGGCTGCTCGTAAAGCCAGAGTTTTAGCAATGATTAAGCAGGCACTGAAAATTATGACATAAATTCCGGCGCGAATCATTTTCGGAGAACAAATTTGATGAAAGTGTTGTTTGTTTTGTCGCATAAACCAGTAAAGGTTGAGCGTGCCGCTAACAAAAGTAGAAACAGTAAGATAATAAGTTAGGGAAAACCATACAGATGAGCTATGAAGGGCAATTTGTTTGGTAACGATGCTCATTCCGGAAAGGGAAAAAATAGCCGGTATCATATAATGTACAAGACGGCGAGAAACTGGGCTTTTTATCATATGCCAGTAGCTTACGGTAAAGCCAAGCAGTAAAAACATTATGATAATGATGTTGTTATTGTTGTTAATAAACATGATAAAAGATTGAGGAGTTATAAACCACCAAAAAATTGTGGTGATGATTGCAGTCAAAGCCATTATGCGCGAAGTCGGTCCGGCTCCGTAACGGGCAGAGGCAAAAAAAAGATGAGAATCGTATATAGCAATCATTATACCTTGCAAAATGAGGAGAAACCAATAGCTTATGGAGCGCGGAAATGAAAAGAAAAAACAAAAAGGAACAAAAATTGTAAAAATTCCAAATCCGCGCCAGATGCCTAATAAATAGGCATTGAGTTTATAATGTTGGTTAAATGAAGTGTAAATAGCCGTGAAAAAGCCATAGATAAGCCCATTTATAATCCAGAACATTGTTGCCTCCGGATATAAAATAAGCTTTTGTATGGTAAATAAAAGGTCTAAAGATCTTTGGATTTTTCTTTGATTTGAGCTTTGAGCTCTTCCGTAAACAGCGAAGATGCATTGTTATCCATTACGGCGCAGGCATCTTTTACGGTAGCTGTTTTGCCTTGAAAAGCAGGCTGTTTGCTTAAGTTTTCAGTAAGTGACTGGAGTTCTGAATCAACTGTAAAGAATATTTTACGAATGAGATCTTCAGGCAATCTGTCCCAAGCTTTTATTTCGGTTAAATTGTTTTGCGAAAGATAGTTTTTGTATCTTTTTAATTCGGGTGAAAAAGTACTGATGAATGCATTTTGATAGTTTTTCATAGTGTAGTTGTTTTGGCTGCACATGAATGGGTATATCGACAAATGTTTGAATGTTGCCGCAGTCATAAATAGGGCTGCATCATTTTGGGAAGAAGATGAAATGTGGTTTTGGAGTGCGGTGGTTATAGTTTGTTTGCGTGATGGGAGAACAAAAAATAAAACTGCTAACAAAACAACAAACAAAACGATACCGCAGAGTAACAATATGGTTTTGTGTTTTGAGTAAAATTCAGTATTTGTCTTTTTCATATTTTTAACCATATAGATGAAAGCCCTGTTAATGCAGGGCTTTGAAAATTATTTAAAAGATTCAATCCAAGAAATAATTGCAGATTGAGGGTTAAAGCCGACTTTAGTATCAACTTGTTTACCATCTTTGAACAAAAACATTGTCGGAATGCTACGGATTCCATAACCGGCGGCAGTATTAGGAGATTCATCAACATTCATTTTGCAGATTTTTACTTTGTCGCCCATGGTTTTGCCTACTTCTTCCAAAATCGGACCAAGCTGACGGCAAGGACCGCACCATTCTGCCCAAAAGTCAACCAATACAAGACCGGAGCTCTTGAGTACTTCTGTTTCAAATTGTGCATCATTAATTGCTAACATAGTGTTTCCTTTCGATTGTGCTAATGTCGGTAATTATATAGTTATCTGGTTAATTATATTAAAGGTTAATTTGCTAAAAACAATATTATTTTATCAGATTTGCATCATATTTGCGTTGTTGGTCCGCAAAATGAAGGTTTTAATGTCTTTTTGTGGATAAATTTTTTGCAAAAGAGATTTGTATGATTTGAGCTGAGAACGATAAGCTTCAGGAACATCGTTGATTGTTTGTGCCGGATTGCGGTTGGTTTTGAAATCAACAACGATGATTTGATCTTGTTCAATTACAAGCCGGTCGATTTGTCCGGATATGATTTTACCATTCACTTCGCCCATAATCGGAACTTCGGCTTTAGAATTTGGTCCGAAAACAGAATTAAATTCTGGGTTTTTAAGCAGAGCAGATATTTCATCACAAATTTTTTGGCGATGATGTTCGGATAGTTCCGGTGCTTTGTTTTGCAAAAATTTAATAATGATTTCCGCGTGTTGTGATTGGGGAACATCAGGCAAAAATTGTAAAAGCTTGTGTATAAGCGTACCACGTTTGTATAGCATGGCATCATTGTTGACGATAAGTGGTGAAAAGGTTGCCGGTTCATCGTCTGGTTTTGATGGAGAAAGAGGTTTGGAAAGAGGTTTTTCCACCTCGGCCGGTTTGAGTAAAAAATCGGGAATTTTGACCTCAGTTAAAGGTTGAGTTTTTTGTTGTTTTTTTTCGACACTCAAGAGTTGGGCGTTGCTGTATGTCCAAATGTTGCTTTGTTGGTTAAGAGAAGCAATCTTGGTAAAACTGTTTTTGAACATGTTGTACCATGAGGTTTCCGGAGCTTTGTTTTTTTTACGAAAACCGCAGAAAATCATGCGATCTTCAGCTCTGGTTACAGCAACATACATAAGGCGACGATACTCTTCAAGCATTTTAATTTTTTGCTTTTCTTTCAACCGGTCGCAATAGTCGTTAAAATCAGGGGCTTGTGTAGGATAAACAAAAATATCGTTATCCCATAAAACGCCGGCTTCGCGATTACAATTTGGTACCCGGGTGGTGTCGGGGAGTATGACGATAGGAGCCTGAAGTCCTTTTGAACCGTGGACAGTCATTAAACGTACCATATCGTTTTTGCTACTTTCCATCTCACGTTTAATTTCGACATCATCAGATAAAATCCATTCAATAAAGTTTTGTAATGTCGGTATATGCTCGGTTTCAAACGAAAGACTTAAATTTATAAATTCATCAAGCCCGTCCTCGGCTTCTGCCCCCATTCGCTGATAATATTTTTTGCGTCCACCCATTTTGCTTAAAATGTAATTATAAAGGTCAAACGGTCGCATATAGTCAACACAGTTGAAAAGCTGTTTGATTTGTTCAGCTATATCAGAAAATTCGGGCGTGGTGAGCAAACTGTTCCAGAGCGTACTTTTGCGGCGATAGCAAAGTTTGAACAAATCGTCATCATTAAGCCCAAACAAAGGAGACTTTAACACTTCAGCAAGGCTTAAATCGTCTTCTGGTAAAAGTAAAAACTTGCCAAGACTAATCATATCCTGTACGGCAATTTGTTTTATTAGATGAATGCGATCAATACCGGATACATTGATATTGAGATTTTTGCATTCACGAATAAGCTCTTCGCAGAAACTGTCGCGACTGCGTACCAAAACCAAAAAATCACCATATTGTAAAGGGCGATTTTTAGATTTGAGGATTTCGCCAGAGGCTACCATAGAATGGATTTTTGAGGCAATCATTTTAGCCATTTGTGAAGAGGTTGAAATTTTGCGAATGCGCCCGATAGGCAAATGCCACTCATCGCTTTTTTCAGATTCATCAGGTTCTATCATTTCCCAAAACTCGACTTCGCCGCTTTCTCCTTCACGAAAAGCACGGTGGTGAATTGTTTCACCGCTTGAGGCAACACCTTTTGAAACACTTTCATCTTTGAATAATTGGTTTACGGCTTCAAGAATTGCAGGAGCGGAACGAAACGAAACTTCAAGATTGATTTTTTCAAAATCAGGAGTGAGCGCACCGAAATGGTCACGCATCTCGTCAAATTTATCGGGGTCGGCTCCCTGAAAGCTGTATATAGACTGTTTACGGTCGCCAACTGCAAAAATAGTGCGGGTGTTTTCAGAACTTCCAAAACCGGCAAAAAACTCATCACTTATTGATTGTATAATAGCCCATTGATCCGGAGAAGTATCTTGCGCCTCATCAATTAAAATGTTGTCAATGCCTCCGTCAAGTTTAAACAGAACCCATCTGGCGGCATCTTTGTTTTCGAGTAGGTTGCGGGTAAGCAAAATCATATCGTCATAGTCAAGCTGAGCGTGTTTTTGCTTGAATTCGTTGTAACCGTTAAGTAGTTGCGAAGCAATTTGTAGGACAGCTTTAGTAGAGCGGTAGATTGTCAGCGATTTAAGTTTTTGGAACAGATTAAGACAACGGTTGGCTTCTGTATCAAAGATTTGTTTGAGTTCGGCATCTTTTTTCAAATATGGCACTCTGGACGGACTGCGAATCTCGTTTTTTGAAGTTAAAAACAAATGCGTATAGCTGTCATAGTCTAATGAGCCGAATTTTTGCCCATCTAACCATGGACAAAGAGTGTCCATTCCGGCAGAAGCCAAACGGCGCAAATTTTCAATAGGCATATAGGCAAAAAAGTCGGTAATAATTTGTTCTTCAGTTAATGTGTCGTTAACAGCTAACTTATCGGCAACGGCGGATATTAAAGCGTCTTTTCCGCCATGTTTTTTGATTGCGCGGTCAATTTTTCCGCGATTGATAATAATGGAATTTATAATCTCAGAAAAACCGCGTTCATTAACATGAAAAGTTAAATAATCTATTGCTTGCGCAAGCTCGCTATCGGGGTTTACTCCGGCAGTTTGAAAAAGTTTTGATTTTACCTCGTTAATTGCTTCAATAGCATTGCGATCGTCCATAATGTCAAAATACGGTGATATGCCAGCCTCAAGAGGAAAACGTTTTAATATTTCTTGGCAAAAGCTATGAATGGTCTGGATTTTGATGCCGCCCGGAACGTCTAATAGCGTGGCAAACAGTTGGCGCGCACGAGCCTTTAGTCGAGAAATCCTGGTATTATCGCTAGGAAATTGTCCGAAAAGCAACAAAAGCTCATTTTCAAGTTCCGAATCAGAAATTATGGCCCATTTTGACAACCTTTCGGCAACTCGAGAACTCATTTCAACAGCGGCGGCTTTGGTGTATGTGAGACAAAGTATTTTTGCCGGGTTTACTCCAGAAAGTAACAGACGCAAAACACGGTCAGATAAAACCTTGGTTTTGCCTGTGCCGGCAGAGGCTCCAACCCAAACAGATTTTTGGGGGTTGGCGGCCTGCCTTTGTTGTGTGGTGGCAATAAGTCCAAGTTGTTTGCGAAGAGATAAAACATCATTATTATTGTTCATTGTCGTTTACCTCCCATTCGTCAATGCGAGAAAGGTGTTGATAGTCGGAATGAGTTAATGTGTGTTTTGGGTCAGGTTTAGTTGTATAGCCGCTTTCAGGGTTATCAAACATAGCAATAAGTTTTTTTATTTTTTCAAAATTGTCTGATAAAATTTGATTAACGTCTTTTTGAGCAGTAACGGTTTCTTTGTTGAGTTTCCAATAAGAAAGGCTGTTTACAGATGTAGCGCGGATGTTAGGATAACCGCCTTTTAATGCAATAATACCTTCAATCGGTAATTGCGGAGCATAGCCGCTTACGATTTGTTTTAAGGTATGAGCGGATCCGGTTTTGTAATCAATAATATTAAGAGAATCGTTTTCGGTTAAGTCAATACGATCGCTTCGTGCGCCAATAGCAAACGGTCCGGCAGGTGCATTAATGGTGATTTTTCCGCTTATTTCACAATATGTTTGGCGAATGTTGCGGCGATATTCTTTTTCGGTAGCAACAATCCAATCAATAGTTTTTAACATTTTAGGCCACCAAAAGGCACGTATTTCGCTGTCAATATTGTGTTCATCAAGAGCCTCTGATGCCAGTTTTTGCAAACACTGCGCCATATTTTGAGGTAAATCGGTCGGATATTGGCGATAAAAATTTTCAAGTATAGCGTGAGTTATAATACCAATATCAATTGCATCGGGATCGGGGTTGATGTCTTCCATTTTGCGTAAGCGTAAAATTTTTGAGGCAAAGATGGTATAAGGATCATAAAGAAGGCGCTCGATATCGTTTGCCCATAATTCGCGCGGACGTGCCTCAATAGGTGGTTTTGGGCAAGGAGCGGTTGTAGGAACGATGTTTTCAGTGCGCTCAAGTTTCCGTATCCACTGTAGTTGCTGTTTGTAAAATAAAGTTGATATATCAATTGAGATGGCACTAAGAACAGTTTCTAATCGCATTAACCAACGTGATTTTACGGTAGGTGCGCCATCAACCCTTTCGGCACGGGTGAGAAAAACTTCTTTGCCACATGCCATTTCACAAAAATCGTGAGCCAAAACACCAATAGCCTTTTCGGGAAGAGGAAAACCAAAATCTTTTTTCATCGGACGAGACAGCCATGCTCCTGATGAGGCGTTGGCGGGCATTGTTCCTTCGTTTAAACTGCTGATTATTATGCAGTCAAAAGTGCATAAGCGCGCCTCAATCGGACCAAGAATCCGCAAACGAGGATGAGAGCCATATTTACTACGCACCATTGTTCCGGCAAGCATTGCTTCAAACAGTTCGAGATATTGTCCGTTGGGTATGTCGCCGAGAGTGTCGGCGGCTTCAATCAAGCCGGTAATCAAGGCGGCAGCAGCTTCGCCGTTTTCTCCTGACCATAAAATTTCCGCTCCACTTTTATCAGGGCGAGAAGCAATCAGTTCAGCCAATTTTATATGTGCAGTTAAAAGCCCTTTAAAAGAGGCCTGCGGCTGAGAAATTAGATTGTAAAATTCGGCAAAAATCTCTTTTTGAGTATTAATAAAATCGGAACCGTCAGAATTGCGCTCTTTGCGGTTGCGGAGAAAGTTTTTTTCATAATTGCGAATTTCAGTACGAATTTGTGGAGATGATTGCCCGAAACAACTCAAAGGATGCTTGTATAAACTGAGTAAGGGCAATGGGGCAAAATCTTGTTCGCATACGGCTGCAATCAAACGTAAAAATATTCCTTGCGGTGTTTGTGACAGAGGAATACCGGCGGAATCGTCAGCTTTGATGTTCCAACGTAACAGCTCGTTTGAAACACGGCGTGCCAAATTGCGGTCTTCGGTAATCAAGGCGGTGGTTTTTTCAGGAGTTTCGAGGTTTTGCCGCATTATTGAGGCTATTACCATAGCTTCTTCGCGCGAATCACGACAGTTTATGATTTTCAGTCCGTCAAGTGCAGAAGGATTAAGACTATCAGGAGTTAAATTTCTCCAATTATCGGTAGAATCAGCAGGGCGCATAACCTCAGAAAAAAGTTTTTCACGCGCGGTATTTGTCGGGTTGCCGATATCAGGAATTTCGGAGCGAGACAGTTTTAAGAAATCAAGAAGTTGTTTGAGTTCAAATTGAGGATGAGTTTCATCAACCATACTCCAAGACGAATCGTCGAGATGTTTATCAATTCCGGAAAGCCAAACAGAACCATTAGGAAGTTCAGAAACCGTTTTTACCAAATCTTTCATTGCCGGAAAAGTAGCGGTGGTGCCGGCAATAATAATTTCTTTGTCTGGAGGAGTTTTTTGCCAAATCTCATTTTGTTGTTTGAGTAAAAGATTATTATATTCCGCAATATCAATCTTTTTTCTTTCTTGCAAAATTTGCGGAAAGTAAGTGGTTATGATTTTTAAAAAATCCAAAGTATTTTGCCAATGAGCAGCATATTCTTCGGGAACAAGGTCCTGAAGTTTTGAAAAATCAAGCCGTTCATTATTTACCATGTCTACCAATGAAGCCAATTCGCGAGCCAAATAACAAGCTTGAGCAAAAGACAAGTGTTCCATTTTGAAATCATCGGGACGCGCGGTTATGAGGCGAATAAAAATCAGAAGTCGTTCAACCGGAGAAACAGCGTTTGGAATATTAATGTCATTTCCAGAAAAGAAAAATCCATCTTCGTCAACATTGCCCAGAGGCAAAATTTGCGGGAGTAGAGTGGCGTTCATCCCGTGCAAACGGATAAAAGCATTGCGCAGTTCTCTAACAGCGCGGCGGTTGGGCAAAAGAACGGTTACGTCCGTTAATTCAAGCAAGTTGTCGGCATACTTTTCTAGCAGGTGAGATGCTAAAACATCAACCAGCGAGCAACTTAGAGGAATGTTGTAGACGTGTGGCAATCTGCGCTCCTTATTCGAGTTCTTTTATGAGTTTTTCAAGAGCGCGGCTACGGTGGGAGATTTTGTTTTTTATGTCATCACCAAGTTCGGCAAAAGTTTTATCATATCCTTCAGGAATAAAAATCGGATCATAACCAAAACCGCCACTGCCTTGGGGTTTTTCGGCAATGGTTCCGTTTATACGACCTTCAAAGATTTTGGTTTTTTGGTTGGGATTGGCTAAAGCCATAAAACACGAAAAATGAGCTTTTCTGTTTTTTGAACCAGAATCGGTGATTTCTTTAAGTAACATTTCCATGCCTTTTTTGAAATCACGGTTGGGAGCATAACGTGCGGAATATATTCCAGGACGCCCCCCTAAGGCGTCAACACAAAGTCCGGAATCGTCAGCTAAACAAGGAAGACCGCATTTGAGGCTGATGGTGTTAGCTTTGAGCTTGGCGTTTTCTTCAAATGTTTTACCTGTTTCTTCAATATCGGTAAGGTGTAATTCTGCAGCTGATTGAACCTCTATTTTAAGAGGAGCGAGCAAAGTTTTTATCTCGTTAATTTTTCCGATATTATGACTAGCTACAACAAGTTTGTTAATCTTCATTTACTTAACCCCCAAAGCTTCTTTTTGTTTAGCAATCAATTGTTTAATTCCTTCTTTAGCCAATTTCATCAATTCACCGAACTCGTCCTCTTCAAAAGGATCTTCTTCAGCTGTTCCTTGGATTTCAACAATCTTTCCGCTTTCGGTTAAAACAAAGTTCATATCCACCTGAGCGTTTGAATCTTCGTCGTAGTCAACATCAATAATTTTGCTACCATGAAAAATGTCACAGGATACGGCGGCGACGAACTCTTTAATCGGATTTTTCTTAATTTTCTTGTTTTTAATTAAGTATTGAATTGCCTGATATAAGGCGACGAATCCACCGGTGATTGAAGCAACTCTGGTGCCACCGTCGGCTTGAATTACGTCGCAGTCAATACAAATGGAAATATCTTTCATTTGTTCTAAATCAACAACGGCACGCAAAGAACGTCCGATGAGGCGTTGGATTTCATGGGTACGTCCAGATGGTTGTTTGAGTTCTCGAGGAGTGCGTTGGCGGTTGGCACGTGGCAACATTCCGTATTCGGCAGTAATCCAGCCACGGTTTTGACCTTTGAGCCAGTTAGGGACTTTTTCTTCAACACTGGCTGTGCAAATAACGTGAGTATTTCCGTATTTAACCAAGCAAGAACCTTCTGCATAGGGGTTAAAACCGGGAATCAATTCAATGTTTCGAAGTTGGTTGTTTTCTCGATTGTTGTTTCGCATTGTTTTTCTCAAGCAAAATTAAAACTTATTAAAAAATACGATATTTAAAGGTGTTAGGCAATAAAAAACCGGAGTTTTGACTCCGGTTTTTGAATTATTCAACTTTTATTGATGAACGCTTGCGCTGAATCGGGTCTAAAATACGTTTGCGTAAGCGAATGGTTTTGGGGGTAACCTCAAGGAGCTCGTCGTCTTGAATATAAGACAGACCTTCTTCCAAACTCATGCGACGTGGAGGCGTTAAGCTGATGGCCTCGTCTTTTCCGGCGGCACGAATGTTGGTAAGCTGTTTAGAACGGCAGGGGTTGACCTCAATGTCGTTAGGTTTGGTGTGTTCACCGATAATCATGCCGACATAAACAGGAACATTCGGGTCAATAAACATCGGACCACGGTCTTCAAGTTTCCACAAAGAGTAGGCAATTGCCGTTCCGTTTTCGCTTGAAATTAAAACACCGTTGCGGCGACCTTCAATCTCGCCCTTGTAGGGTTCGTATTCATAAAAACTACGGTTCATTACACCGGTGCCGTGGGTATCGGTCAAAAATTCGGAATGGTAGCCGATTAAGCCACGGGTTGGGGCATGAAAGATAAGACGAACTTTGTTACCGGCTTGAGCAGGTATCATTTCGATAAGTTCGGCACGACGAAGTCCCATTTTTTCAACAACGGTACCGGAAAATTCTTCATCTACATCGACAACAACCTCATCAACCGGCTCGGTGATTTGACCGTTTTCATCTTTATGGAAGACAACGCGAGGACGAGAAATCGAGAGCTCAAAACCCTCACGACGCATGGTTTCTATAAGAACACCAAGTTGCAATTCTCCACGTCCGGCAACCTCAAAAGCATCAGAATTGGTGGTAGCGCTAATCTTGAGCGCAATGTTGCCTTCGGCCTCTTTTTGCAAGCGTTCGGCAATAACACGAGATGTAACTTTGTCGCCTTCACGTCCGGCAATCGGCGAATCGTTAACCGAAAAAGTCATTACCAATGTCGGGGGATCAATAGGTTGAGCCTCAATGGCTTCGGTTACGGAAAAATCGCACAAAGTGTCGGCAACAGTGCCTTTGGCAACACCGGCAATGGCGACAATGTCTCCGGCAAAAGCCTCATCAAGACTTTGACGGGTAAGACCGCGATAAGCCATGATTTTAGTAATACGAAAACGCTCAACTTCTTTGTTGCCGTGAGTCAAAACTTTTACGGTGTCGCCGGCTTTGATGCTACCGGAATAAATTTTTCCGGTGAGCATGCGACCGATGAACTTGTCAGCCTCAAGAGTTGTGGCCAACATTGAAAAAGGTTTGTCAGGGTAGCACAAAGGAGCAGGAACTTTTGATAAAATAAGATCAAAAAGAACGCTCAAATCTTTCTTTTCTTCGCTTAAATCTTTGACTGCCCAGCCGTTACGTCCGGAAGCATAAAGGACCGGAAAATCGAGTTGTTCATCAGTAGCATTGAGGCTGACAAACAAGTCAAAAACCTCATTTAAGACATCGTCAACACGAGCGTCAGGTTTGTCGGCTTTGTTGATGACAACAATCGGCTTAAGTCCGACTTTTAAGGCTTTGCCAAGAACAAATTTGGTTTGAGGCATAGGACCTTCGGAGCTGTCAACAAGCAAAATTACGCCGTCAACCATTGAAAGAATGCGTTCAACTTCGCCACCAAAATCGGCGTGTCCGGGGGTGTCAACAATATTGATACGAACACCTTTCCACTCAACAGAGGTGCATTTTGAAAGAATGGTAATACCTCTTTCGCGCTCGAGTTCATTTGAATCCATAGCGCAAGTTTCAACCTTTTGATTGTCGCGAAAAGTTCCGCTTTGTTTTAAGAGCCCGTCAACGAGGGTGGTTTTGCCGTGGTCAACGTGAGCAATAATGGCTATATTTCTAAGCTCCATTTTGATGTCTTTCAGCTAAATACGTTTTTGAATTAGCCGCACAATAGCACAAGTTTGATTGTTTTCAAGCAAAAATTACATATTTGAAAGTTGTTTTTATGATTGTTTTTGTCGATATTTAGAAGCTACATTGATAGGGTAAAATATTTTTTAATACAAAATTGACAAAACATTTGACATAAGAGGTTGTTTGTGGTATGATGGACACTGATAAAAAATTATTAATTTAAAAAAGTTTTATAATTATGAGGGATTTCTTTAAAAAAGTGTGGATTGTTACCCGCGCATGTTGTGATTGCAAACTCAATGCTGAGGAAGAGGAAGTGCTTTTTCTTCATCCATGGGCGCTGAGGCTGTGGTTTGCTGTGAGCCTTTTTGATAATCAATATCCTAAAAATTTTGATTGCAGAAAGATTTTTGAACTTCCACTTGATAAAATTGTGGCGGTGCTGACAATAGCATGCAAAAGAGACCACAATATCATGAGGAAGCCGGAAGTGCAGAGCAATATCTTTAAGTTGCCGGTAGCGTATGCCGAAAAATTTGGCATGTGGATTATCACCAATGTTGAATTTGACGAAGATGCACAAAGTGATATGTTGACAGTAGCTGAGAATGACAGCGAAAAAAGATTGCCTTTGGAGGTTGTTATTCGCCTGGTGCGTGCATGTATTATGGATTGTGATAATGATTTAAAGCCTAAAGCCCGAAAGAAGCTTGTGGGATTGTTGGCTAAGTATCCTGACAATGAGGAGCTTATAGAGCTGGTTCTCAAGTACAAATCCGATGATGATGTACAATGCAGTATGCTTACTGTAGCCGATGACGAAAACAAAGAAGGCTTGCCTTTGGATTTGGCAATTCGCCTGGTTTGTGCAACTATTGACAACGGACAAGAGCTTTGTCGCAAAGCGTTCCGTATGTTACTTGCGCTGGTGGCCAAATATCCTGACAATGAGGATTTGATAAATCTGGTCATTAGACACATTGTTTTGTGGCACGAAATTGATCCAGAGTCAGAAAACGCAATGTTGACTGTAGCAGAGGACAGCAACAGCGAAGGCTTGCCCTTTGAAATCGTCCTCCGTCTGGTGGAAGAATTTGTTCCGATTGGGCGAGAGCTCCATAGCAAAAAGGCGCAAAAGAAGTTGTTCGGATTGCTTTTATGGCACCCTGAATGCGAGAGGCTTAAGAATCTGGTCCTTGAGTATGCAAGTAAGCACAGCTTCGCTCCAAGTTTACACATGAGTATGTTGCGTACCGACAGAGAGGTTGGTGGAGAGAGAGGATTACCCCTTGATTTTGCTTTACGCTTGTTTGCTACGTACACTAATTGGATGACCAAAACTGCTTCCAACAATGAAGAACTGAACATGGCACGAGAAGATCTTATTGAGAATCGCAAATCAAAGAGCAGACTTTGTGTTGATGCTGAAAAATTAATGCTTTGTTGGTTGCCGTGTGTGTCTTCTGAATTTGAGGAGCATATTATCAAATATATTGAGATGCTTGGTCTTCAAACAGAAGCTGCAGATGCTTTGCTGGAAGCAGTTGCAAAAGCAGTAGTAAGCGAAGATGAAGATGTTGATATGTTTGTGCGCATTTTGACCGCCTGCGTTGAAAGGAATGGTAATCCTGATTTTCGTTTTTCTTATGACGGCGTAATTGAGCTGTTTAAGCTGGCAGAGTTGAGGCCTGAACTTGAAAAAATTGCTATTAAGTATGTCAAGAAGAACGGTCTTTCAAGCGAGCAGCTGAAAGAAGTGTTCTCCTTGCCAAAGGAATTGCAAAGTTCTATTTTGAAGGAACAGGCTGAGCATGGCTTTCCCGAAGACATCAAAAATTTGATGTTAGTTAGCGTGTATCAAGAAAAACTTTGAGTAACAATCGCTCTTTTATAACAAACAAGCCACTCGGAAACGAGTGGCTTGTTTGTTGTTTTAAATCAGGTATTGTATCTTATTTCAAAATCTTAGATACAACGCCGGCACCTACGGTGTGACCACCTTCACGGATAGCAAAGCGCAAGCCTTCTTCCATTGCAATCGGGTGGATCAATTTGGCTACCATGTTGAT
>JAEEGL013699637.1_pt1 | contig 22322 bp, 18 predicted proteins | sample 9134231 | NCBI WGS metagenome assembly JAEEGL01 (sample SAMN16246548, study PRJNA631951) | gut metagenome | biome: gut microbiome; feature: rumen; material: fiber-attached | host: Bos | place: Iran: Karaj | collected 2018-10 | reverse complement strand
GCGCAGGAAATACGACAGAGGCTGGCAAAGGACAACCCAAAGGCTTATGAGCCTGACGTGGCTGAGACTTTGAACAATCTGGCAAATCTGTACACTCAAACCCAAAGGTTCACGGAAGCGGAGGAAATTTTAAAACAGGCATTGGAAATAATTCAACGTCTGTCAAAGGACAATCCAAAGGTTTACGAGCCTTTAGTGGCTGCAACGATAACCCTTCTGGCAAATCTGTACACTCAAACCCAAAGGTTCACGGAAGCGGAGGAAATTTTAAAACAGGCGCAGGAAATACGACAGAGGCTGGCAAAGGAAAATCCAGTAGTATACGAGCCTGACATGGCTCTAACGCTAATCAGTTTGGCAATTATGTACTCCCAAGCCCAAAGGTTCACGGAAGCAGAGGAAATGTACAAACAGACGCTGGAAATCTATCAGCGATTGGCGAAAGCAAATCCAACGGCGTATGAGCGTTACGTGGCTCTGACACTAAATACTCTGGCAATTATGTACTCCCAAGCCCAAAGATTCACGGAAGCGGAGGAAATGTTAAAACAGGCACTGGAAATACGTCAGCAGCTGGCAAAGGAAAATCCAAAGGCATACGAGCCTGACGTGACTGAGACTTTGAACAATCTGGCAAATCTGTACTACCAAACCCAAAGGTTCACGGAAGCGGAGGAAATTTTAAAACAGGCGCTGGAAATACGACAGAGGCTGGCAAAGGACAACCCAAAGGCTTATGAGCCTGACGTGGCTGAGACTTTGAACAATCTGGCAAATCTGTACTACCAAACCCAAAGGTTCACGGAAACGGAGGAAATGTTAAAACAGACGCTGGAAATAGGATATCGTCTGACAAAGGACAATCCAAGGGTTTACGAGCCTTTAGTGGCTACAACGATAACTCTTCTGGCAAATCTGTACACCCAAACCCAAAGGTTCACGGAAGCGGAGGAAATGTTAAAACAGGCACTGGAAATACGTCAGCAGCTGGCAAAGGAAAATCCAAAGGCATACGAGCCTTTAGTGGCTGAGACTTTGGGGAACTTATCCTTTAACTTTATCTTTTTGAAAAAATACATCAAAGCAGACCAACTGGCATGTGAAGGTCTAGCAGTAGACCCCACCCAACACTGGATTGCCTCCAATCTAGCCGCTGCCCTCCTCCTACAAGGACAATATGCCGATGCAGAATCTATCTACCGCCAATACAAGAATGAACTGAAAGACAGTTTCCTTGATGACTTCAAGCAATTCAAGGCTGCAGGGGTGATACCCAAAGAACGTGAGGAAGAAGTGGAGAAAATCAAACGGATGCTGGAAGAATAAAAGGAAATCACAGAATATACAAAAAACCGAAATATGAAAAAAACCATAACTCTATTGCTAGCACTGCTATACACCAGCCTACTATTTGCAAAGCCTTACACACAGCAAGGCATAGCCTATCTGTATGACTATAAAACTAAAACGAAGAATCCTGTGGCCAATGTGAGCCTCACAGTGGCGTATGCCAAAGGTCCTGCCGTCAGTCGGACAGATGGCACCTTCACCATCGAGTTCCAGGACTTCGGGGCGGGAAAGAAGTTGGCTTTCGAGAAACAGCCTTTCAGTCAGGGACTGATTGTGCTCAACAAGAAAGAGGTGGACGAATGGTCCACCTTCGAGGGAAGACTCACCCTCATCATGTGCAACAAGAAGGACTTCGATGTCTGCAAGCAGAACTACTACGACGTAGGTCTTAAATCTGTCACCCAGCGCTACGAACGAAAGATTGCCGCCCTCAAACAGGAATCAGCCGACTATCAGCAACGGCTACAGGAGCTTGAAGAAGAGTACAATCGCATCATAGACAACCTGCGCAACAGTGCAGACGCGATGGCCCGCATTGACCAAAGTGAACTCGATGCTGCAATGCAGGAGATGCTTGACCTATACGAGCAGGGCAACGTGGACGAGGCGATGCAGAAATTGGAGAGCATGAAGTTGGAGGAGAAGTTTGTGCAGACATTGGAGCGAAAGCAGAAACTGGAGCAAGCGGTGGAAACAGCCAAAGAAGACTCTGTTCAAATCCTCAACAAACTGCGTACCTCGGTGAATATGTACAAGAATAGTGGTAACTGGGATAAGGCGGCAGAAACATTGAAACTGTTAGCGGACAAGTTGAATACGCCAGATGACATCTTTAACTATGCGTATTTCTGCCAAGACCAGAACGATTTCAAGGATGCAGGGACCTATTACGAGAAAGCGCTGGAAATATACCAGCGGTTGGCAAAGGACAATTCCAAGGCATACGAGCCGTACGTGGCACAGACGCAGAACAATCTGGCAAATCTGTACTACCAAACCCAGCGCATCACGGAAGCGGAGGAAATGCACAAGCAGGCGTTGGAAATAAGGCAGCGGTTGGCAAAGGGCAATTCTAAGGCATACGAGCCGTACGTGGCACAGACGCAGAACAACCTGGCAAAACTGTACTCCGACACCCAGCAACGCTTCACGGAAGCGGAGGACATGTACAAGCAGGCGTTGGAAATAAGTCAGCGGTTGGCAAAGGACAGTACCAAGGCATACGAGCCCTACGTGGCACAGACGCAGAACAATCTGGCAAATCTGTACAAGAACGCCCAACGCTTCACGGAAGCGGAGGAAATGTACAAGCAGGCGTTGGAAATATACCAGCGGTCGGCAAAGGACAATCCAAAGAGATACGAGCCGTACATGGCACAGACGCAGAACAATCTGGCAAATCTGTACTGCCAAACCCAGCGCCTCACGGAAGCGGAGGACATGTACAAGCAGGCGTTGGAAATAATTCAGCGGTTGGCAAAGGACAATTCCAAGGCATACGAGCCCTACGTGGCACAGACGCTCTGTAACTTAGGAGTACTATATTATGAAATGGACAAACAAGACGAAGGAAAAGTTTTTGTTCAAAAGGCGTTGGAGTGCTACCGTCGCCTTGCCATCAACAATCCAACAGCTTATCAGCAAATAATAGAAGCTCTTGAAATTATTCTGGGAGAATAAGAAGATGAAATATACAGCATTTATCAGTTACAACTCGAAAGATGACCGATGGGCGAAGTGGCTGCAACAGAAACTAGAGGCCTACAGTATGCCTGTGGTCATCAGGAACGAGAAGGATGAGGTGATCAGACGGAATGAAAAACCAGAGAAGTTGCGGGTGTTCCGTTACAGAGCGGACCTTAACACGGTGTCGCTGAACGATGGATTGGTCAAGGAGCTTGATGATGCACGGTGGCTCATCGTCATCTGTTCGCCTAACTCAGCCAAATCCACATGGGTGGGAAAGGAAATCCAACACTTTCTTGACACTGGGCGTCGTGACCACATCCTGCCGTTCATCGTGAATGGCACATCTTATTCAGACGACGAGAACGAATGTCTGAACCCAGTGTTGAAGGCAGCCTTCCCCGATGGCGACATCTTGGGCGTAAACATTGACGATTACGGAGATGATCCTTGGATATATCGAAAGCGAAAGGCACTGGTCAGAACGATTTCGCTACTCATCGAGGTGCCCAATGCCTACAGTTATCTGTGGAACCGCTACCGCATGCGCTTTTGGGAAGGTGTAGCATTGAAAGTAGCAGGTGTCGCTGCCATCGTGCTATTACTGTTAGAGGCTTTGCACTTTAACGCTGAGTTTGACACCCAAATACGGCTAAACGACACAACACCTGCCAACTCTCTCCCCACACCCGATTCGTTGAAGGTGATGCTGACATTAGACAACGAAGAGAAAACGTTGGTGTTGACAGAAACGGACGGAACGGGCACTTACAAGAACCTACCCGGACGCTTTGCTAATCAAGAAGTACGACTGACATTCGAGGCAGAGGGATACGAACCTTTGGATACAGTGGTAACCCTTCAACGCGACGGGGATGTGTGTCTTAATATTTACCGCGATGACACCTATGGGGTGCTGGCTGGCACCATCATCGACGAAGAGGGGCAACCTGTCAGCGGTGCAACAGTGGAAGCGGAAGGGTTGACATGCACATCGCAGGAAGATGGCTCATTCAAACTCCATATCCCGATTGAGAAGCAGAAACCATGTCCCCATGTACGCATCAGCAAAGCGGGATATCAGAAAGAAGAGTATACACGTCAAGTAGTTGGACTTAATTGGCAGACAATGCTGTTGAAGTGAATAAAATCCAAGAAGGTCACCCCAGAAACTACAGGATTTAGTATTTCTAACAAGCCTAATGCAAAGGGAATATATATATTACAAGATAGAGCATAAGCTAATCAAAAACGGTCATAAAAAATATACAAATGGAATAATGCGTAATTAAAAACTGAGTATAAAACACATGTTTGAATAAATTATTTCGTACGTTTTATATTAATAATTCGAATGAAAATAAAAAAAATACCAAATAATTTGTAAATTTAGACCCAGAATTAAACTAAAACAATGAAAATATGAATGCAATGTTATTACAAAGCTGCGGTTGCGCAGAGAAAATCATGAAATTAGCCAGCAACATGGAAGCTGCAACAAATTGCAAGGACGTTGAGATTGCAAAAGCTGTATGCTGTACAATAGTTAGTGTTACCATTATAATTGTCATTGGTTCTCTCCTATGGAAGCTTATGGATTATCTCTTCAAAGGATGCCAGGAAAAAATGAAGCAAAAATATGAGGCAAAAGAACAAGAATGGAAGCAAAAAGCTGATTTATTAGATAAAAAATTGGATGCTCTTAGCAAAGATACTAACGCATACACTACAGCTATAGATAATGCCATTGAGTGTTTATCTGCTTCCTGCACTAAAGCTGATAAGAAAGAACAAAAAAATGAATAAGTCACATTCCAAAATAAGACTCTGGTTTGACCGTCTTTTATCCAAGAGCCTTTGGCGGCAGTTTGTCATTTTAGGTATAGCCCTTGTAGTTATCTTTTTCCTTTCCTGGTTATTCTTGCATATTTCAGGATGTAAATGGGATGATTTTTGCAAAGACAATAACCTTAAAGAATGGCTCTTGCCGTTATATCTTTTAATTGACTCAAATGCTCTGAATAACCTATACGTTCATAGTGTTAATGGTTGGGCATTGTTTGTTAGTAGTATAATATATGTCATTGGTATGTTCATCTTCAATGGCATGATTATATCTATTATGACCAACTCCATTGAGCGACGCGTGAGGAGTCATGAAGAGGGCCTCATCCACTACCTTAAATCTGGTCACTACATTATTATGGGGTATGATGATATGGTGCCTTCCATTATCTCTCATATCTTCGAGAAGGATCCTAATGCTTTCGTGCTATTAATGACTGCAGCAGAGGCTCCTTATATCAAGGAAAAGCTAAAGAGAATCTTCAACAAGAAACAGTTAGAACAGATTATCATCAACTATGGACACCGCATGTCCAAGGACTATTATAATGACATCCATCTGGAATCCGCGGAACAGATTTTCATTGTGGGATTGCGTTCGTTGCCAGCACACGATGCAATCAATGTAGAGTGTGTTGACAGTATCTGTAATTATCTGAAACAGCCAGAAATCAAAACACGCCCCAAACGTATTACATGTATCTTTGAGGACTTAGACACTTATGCAGCATTCAAGACATCTGAGATCTTTGGAGAAGTAAAGAATTTAGGTATAGAGTTCATACCTTACAACTTCTATTCTGGATGGGCCAAACAGGTCTTTGTCAAGGGCTTCCATAAGGACATGGATAGACCTGGTGAAAAAATTACTTATCCAGCGGTTTATGGCAAAGGATATAGTGAAGATAACAAAACTGCTCTAACTGAGGACGATCAACATTACGTTCATTTGGTATTTGTGGGAACCACCAATTTTGCCGTTGCTTTTGCGATGGAGGCAGCGCACGTATTGCATTTTCCCAATGGCAACAAAATGGCTACCCGTATCACATTCATTGATTTGAATGCAGATAAGGAAATGGGAGAGTTCATTACCCGTAACCGTCATTTCTTTGAAGTGCAGCAACATCGTTATATTGATGTGTCTGGCGAGTATAAAACTGGTTCTTATTCATCATTACCTTGGCGGCAACCAACTGTGTTTAACAAGGAACAAGGATATGATAGATACGTTGATTATGATTTTTTGGATGTAGAATTTGAATTCATAAAAGGTGATATCCTTTCTGCCTCCATTCAGAATCTTATCTGTGAATGGGCTAGTGACAAAAAAAGGCAATATCTGTCAATATTCCTTGCCATGTCCAACCAACGGCAGAACTTTGTCATGAGCATGAATATGCCCGATGATGTTTATAACAACGAGATTCCTATATTCATTCGTCAAGATCGTTCCGACAACTTTGTAACAAACCTTAGAAATGAAGACAAGAAGAAAGAAGGCGAAAAGTTTACTTACTCTGTGGTCATAGATGGAAAGGTGAAGTCGAAAGAACGCGATGCCCGCTACGCTCATATATACCCGTTTGGTATGAACGAGACCGCATTCAGCGCTGATGACCACTCACTGAAGCGAGCTAAACTTATCAACTATCTGTATGAAACGGCTAACTATGACACATATAAGTTCCAAAGTATCCTAGTTCTTGATGCTATTCCTGAAGCCAAGATTTGGCAAGAAGCAAATACCTATTGGCAGAAGTTATCAGTAGCTCTGAAGTGGTCGAATCTCTACAATTCGTACACAATGCGAACCAAGCAGAGAACTCTTCGGGCTATGCGCGGACTGGATATTGATGATGAGAGCCACGACTATGACACATTGTCTGATTATGAAGTAGAGCAGCTAGCTATAGTTGAGCATAACCGCTGGAACGTAGAGAAGCTGCTCATGGGTTATAGAAAACCAAGGAAGGAGGAGGATAAATATGAATATTCAGAATTTTCAAAACTGTTAAAGAAGAATAAGGGTCTCTTTATTCACCACGATATTAGACCATTTAGCCAACTGGATATCATCAAAGAATTGGATTATGAATTAACCCGCTATATCCCATGGATAATGAAAATGACAGAAAAAAAATGAATGATAAAGAGATAATGCAAGGTCTCATTGCGAAGGACAATCGGGTGACAGAGGAATTTTTCTTCGTCAAGTGTCGCCCATTGTTCTGTAGCATTATGCAGAAAGTGTTCGAATACGAGGTGGACTACGATGAGTTCGTAAACGAATTATATGTCTTTCTCATGGCGAACGATGCCAGTAAACTACGGAACTTTGAATACCGCAGTACAGTGTACCAGTGGCTGAAGGTGTTGGCCATACGTTTCTTCATCAATAAACGTGGTAGAATGATAGATGACACAAGCCAAGAGACTCCTTATGATGGGGGCATTCAGACTGCGGAAACCGAAAAGGATATGACAGCAGAAGGAGATATGGAACGGCTTTTTGACAATATGCCAAATAAACGGTATGTTCATGTTATCCGTTGCCTTATTCTCGAAGACTTGGAACCTGAACAATTGGCATATGAGATGAATATTACTACTGCAAATTTGTATAACATCAAGCGACGTGCCATGGCTCAGTTGACACGTGTCGCCCTTAACGATATAAAGAAATATGGGAAATGAAAACTATATATCCGACGAACTGTTAGCAGCGTACCTTGATGGAAATACCAACGAGGCAGAAACACTTGAAGTTCTGAATGCAATTAAAGATGACCCAAGTTTAAAGGAAGTGCTGGACATCGCTTTAGATTTGGAGGAAGAAGAATCAGCCACGTATAATGTACTGCCCATGATGAAACTTGCCGCAGAGAGCGGTAATAACATCTGTAGTGTACTATGCGAGGCATTTATTCTCCATCGAAGAGAAGTGTCATTTGAAGAAAGCGAATTGCTTGCTATTGCACAGAAAAATCACTGGTTGAAGCCCGAAGGTTCTCCCCTTCATTCAATCGGGCAATTATTATCTCATTACGATTTGATGGTGACACGAAATTATGATGCCACAATCAGTGATATTAGTGACGCCCTGGCCCTTGACAATGACATTATAGTTGTTGTGGATAAAGAGAAACTATATCAGTTAGAGGATAACGAGGATGCCCCCAACCATGCAGTCGTAGTCAGAGGAGTCCAAGATGAGAATGTTTCGCTGTTTGACCCGACACTGAAAGTTACTGATGTAAAAGTTTCATTGTCATCATTCTTGGATGCATGGAAGGAATCACACAACTACATGATTCGTGTGCTACAATCTATAGAGGATTATGAACCACAGCCCATCAACCTTGATGATATTTCGCTTACGGACGATCTTTTGGAACTGCGTGAGGCAATTGCAGAGAATGCCCATGATGTATGGGCAACAGCACGAAAGAAAGAGGGATGGACTTTTGGTCCGGAACGTGATGATGTAATCAAAAAACATCCTGACCTCATCCCTTATTCATCATTGCCAGACAGTGAGAAGGAATACGACCGCTTAATGGCACTTGATACCATTAAATTAGTGAAGAAGCTCGGCTTTGAAATTGTAAAGAGATAAGAGGCTATGAAGTATGATATATTTATTAGCTACCGTCGTGAGGGTGGTTATGACACTGCAAAACATTTGAATGATTTGTTGGTTCGAGACGGTTATAAAGTAAGTTTTGACATAGACACTTTAAGAAGTGGAAATTTTGACGCCCAACTACTATCAAGGATAGATCAATGCAAAGACTTTATTCTAATTGTAGATCAGCATGCTTTTGACCGAACCCTCGACCCAAATTTTGACCCGAAAAAGGATTGGCTAAGAAGTGAACTCGCATTTGCATTAAAAAAAGACAAAAATGTTATTCCAGTATTCTTGGCGGGCGTAAATGGATTCCCGGACAATCTTCCGAGTGATATTGCTGGAATTATAATGAAGAATGGGCCAGAATACAATCGATATCATTTCAATGCTTTTTATGCAGATTTAAAGAAACGTTTTTTGCACAAACGCGCATTATACCGCCAAAAGAAAAGCATACTATTTTCGTTCCTTATTCTGTCTATATTTTCATGTTTGATATATCAAGTTTTGTATAAGAAAGCAGCTAACGAGTACTTATCAATGAAAGGGGAAAGTCCAGAAAGTGAAATCGCAGAAAGTCTTCCCGATTATAAAGATCAAATTCGGGAAAAGTTTGAGAACATGCCAGACATGGATCCTTCAGATAGAGCAGATATCGTGGATGTCATAAAAGCATTTACAACAATTGATGGGGCGGCAACAATTCAAAGCTGGGACGTTTTTTCTGAGTTTACAAAACGGCATCAGCTTATCCCATTAAGTCAAGGGGTAGAATGGGAAGAAGATTCTGCTATTCTTCCTTTTAGATTAGATTACATTTCCAAACTTGTTTATAAAGGTAAGAATTTGGATTCTGATATACATGGTCAATCTAGTATACAAGACATCTATATAGGAGGTCCACGGGCGGGGATTGACCTTCTGGTAATATCTACAACACGTGCTTCGTATGATGTGGGAGAAAAAGTTGATGAGATTATTAAAGATGCAGAGTTTTCAAGGTTAGACTATAAAAGGCACATGGATGTTAGCTATGAGATATATAAGAATAAGAAGAAATGCTATTTGGTGCTGACTTGTTCTGGTGGCTCTGGCGGCAACTTTTATGAGTGGATTATTTCGCCAGATCGAGATTTGATTGTTAAGTATTTAGGAAACCTTGACATATTTAACTTAACAGAAGCGAATGTGGAATGATTCCTGGAATGAACCAAAAATATTTGTATCTATATGATGACTCTGGAAATAGCAATAGCACTTCTCCCTGCCATTCTACTTTGGCTATATATATGGAAGAAAGACCCACAGCCAGAACCAACATTCTGGTTAGTGAAGGCCCTATTATGGGGAGTTGCGATATGCATTCCTGTTTCTGTCATTGAAATAGGTATACAAACTATATTGTTTGACGCGGGAGGTAGTCCGACAACTCTTACAGGTACGACAGCAATGGCATTCTTAGTGGCAGCTTTACCAGAAGAATCATTCAAGCTTCTTGCATTATGGCTTGTACTACGCAGAAATCCCTATTTTGACGAGCATTTTGACGGAATTGTATATGCCGTGTGCGTAGGTCTTGGATTTGCAGCTATTGAAAACATATTCTATGTGTTTGGTGACGAGGAATGGGTGACAGTTGCCATATCCCGTGCATTGTTGGCAGTGCCAGGACACTATGCCTTTGCAATATTGATGGGATACTATTATTCTGTCTATCATTTCGTTGGCCACACCCCCAAAGTTGCAACTTGCATTCTACTTGTACCAGTTGCAGCTCATGGTGTTTATGATGCCTTAGCGATGAGTGGAATAGTAAGTCCATATATTGGTGGTTTGTGTTTCTTCGTTCTTGTCTATTTCTGCATTAAATTACACAAAAAAGCAAATATCAAAGTAGTGGAATTGATTGAAAAAGACAGGCAAGAAAAATACCACTCCTCCAACCTATTGTAAAAAAGAAAACATAGTACCCTCACAAAGAAGCTAACCTAAAAATCCCATATCGCACTGACCAGGCAATCAATAAAGAGTACATGAAAACGACTCATAGATTATATGGAACAAGCAAAATACGACATATTCATAAGTTATAAACGCAAAAGTCTACCAACGGCAAACAACCTATATTATAGGTTGACTACTCGCGGTTACTCCGCATTCTTCGATATAGAAGAGATGCGTAGGGATAATTTCAACATTCAGTTGTTGAACTACATCGAGAACGCCAAGGATGTGTTTGTTATTCTGGAAGAGGGGTCACTTGATGGATGCCAAAAAGTGAACTGGGAGGAAGAAGATTGGTTTTGCCATGAGATTTCCTTTGCATTAGAGAAGAAAAAGAACATCATACCGATTTTATTGGGCAATTATAAGATGCCAGACGAGGACTTCTTTCCAGATAAGTTAAAAGAACTCAGTTTGAAACACTCCCCCGACTTCTCTTTTTCATTCTTTGATGCATACTTGGATAAGTTGATTGAGAAAAAGTTTATCACATCAGAAGTGCACATTCAGAATAAGGCAAAATCAATATTCAAGTTCTACTCCAATGAGAATTGTCAAGTATTCAAGGAGGGTAAGTTGGTGTGTAGCCTTGAAGGAATGTCGGATAAACCGTATTACCTACCGGTACAACGAAAAGGCGATTATCGGTTTAAAGCGGTTAATGCAATTACTGCTGAACAGAAAATCTTCAAAGCACATATCGATTCTGAGGAAGATAAAGAGATCGAAATTGAATGGGAAAAACGAAAACCATTTAAACCAGACCAAGAGTGGCCAGAAAAAACAATAATAAGTGGAGATTCTTATTCGGTAGATTTAGGTGTGCTAAAGTTCAATATGATTCGAGTGCAGGGTGGTGAAATGATGATTGGAGCGACAACTGAACAACTCGAAAATGCAGAAAGCAATGAATGCCCCGCACATCTTGTTAAATTGTCAACATTCTATATCGGCCAGTTCCCAATCACACAAAATATCTGGGAGGTTGTTATGGGGTATAATAAATCATACTTCAAGGAAAAGGAATCAAAAAGATTCTCTAATTCGAGTATTTATTATAAAGCATATTATAAAGGTTCGAAAATGCGGGGTGTTTTGTCTATGCTGCCTCCAACGGGATATATTCCTGCTGTTGAAAAGATGCAACAAGATTTTCTTTTGAGACATCTTCACTCTTTCGATATAGGTCATTACCCCGCAGAAAACATCACTCATGACGAAGCATTAGAATTTGTACGACGACTTTCAATGATGACAAATTTAAAGTTCACTTTAGCGACCGAGGATGAATGGGAATATGCTGCTCGTGGTGGACAAAAGAGTCAAAACTTTAAATATGCTGGTAGTAACGACATTAACGAAGTTGCTTGGTATAGAGGTAATGCAAATAATACGACCCATCCTGTAGGCGAAAAAAAGCCAAACGAATTGGGTCTTTATGACATGTCTGGAAATGTTTGGGAATGGACAGAAACTCCTGCACATTCATATGCTTTAAATATTGATAAGGGAGGAACAGTATTTATTCGTCGTGGCGGCAGTTGGTGGCATGAAGCCAAGAATTGCCGTGTATCACGAAGATATGCCTCTGACCACTCGAAGAAAACGAGTGGATTAGGATTGAGAGTTGTAATTAGAGAAAATATAAAATAAAGTAATATCACATATGAACAAACTAGATGAAAGAGGCTGGAAAATATTAATATCAGCAATTTTAAATCAAGAGGTTGTACCAATTATTGGAAAAGAATTATTCAGAGTTAACGGCGAACCCTTACAGACCTATATTAATAAACAGGTATGCAAGAATCGATTTATTGATTACCATGAAGGAATGACCGTCGATCAGGTTGTTGAAGCAATAACAGACGCAGAGGGCGATGGTAAGAGAAAATTCTGTAATGAACTCCCAAAGATTTTTTCAAAAATCGATATACCCATACCTGATAGCATAAAAAGTTTAATCGGTCTTAATCATTTTTCAATGATACTAACGACATCATATACCCCAATATTAGAACGATATCTTAAACAACAGACAAAACAAAATTGGAATAGTTTTTCATACGACAAAACGCTGAAAGCTGATATACCTTCAACAACATTGGATAGCAACACACTATACTATATTTTTGGAAAAATGGGCGTCGAGGGCACTTTTGTTGTAGACGAAGATGATTTGCTTTCATTTTTACATTTTTGGCATGACGAGACACGTCGACCAAAAGAACTTTGTAGGTATTTGAGTAACAAGTATCTTCTCGTTATAGGATGTGATTACCCAGACTGGCTTTTTAGATTCTTGTGGTATTCTATGAATGACAATTTTAACGAAAAAGGGCTGAAGAAGGGACAATTGATGATAAGTAACAGGAAAGTTATGGAAGATGTTGAATTACAGTCTTTCCTGCGACGTATTAAGGCATATTATGATAATGATATCGATGAATTTGTCAATGAATTATGTAGAAGAATTCGAGAAATTGACCCAAATCCCTCCGTAGACCAAACATTGCCCTCACAAGAACAAAATATAGATTTTTTTATTTCTTATGCACATGAAGATTATGAAACGGCTAATGAAATCGCGACAATACTACGTGGATTAGGTGCTAATGTATGGTTTGATAAGAAAAAATTAAAACCAGGAGACCCTTTCCCAGATGAAATAAAGGATAGTATAGAGACATGTAAGAGATTCATTCCACTTTTATCTTGCCATACGACAGAAGAAACGCGCAGATTCTTTAGAAGAGAATGGTTTATTGCGAAACAGGAAGCGGAACTAAGATTAGGCATGCCCTATATAACTCCAATCTCTATTGACAACGTCAATATTAAACATCATTTAATCCCATCAGAATTCAGCAATGTCCATATTCTGAAATATCAAGACGGAATAGATAATGAGTTGAAAGAACTAATTAGAGAAATAAGAAGAGGTTAAAACAAAAGCATTATGACTAACAATAATAGTAATCCTTGGAAAGGGTTAGATTCATATAGTTATTCTGACAATTCAATTTTTTATGGAAGATCGAATGAAACGGAGACATTAACAGACACGATATTAAACAATCGTTTTACTATACTATACGGACCTTCTGGCGTTGGGAAAAGTTCTTTGCTTAATGCCGGTGTTCGACCAAAATTGTCAGAGAACAAATTCTTCGTTGTTGACGTAAGTCTGAGACAATTTGATCTCAAATCAGACTTGCCAGTTTCCAGCCAGATAATAGCAAGGGTTAGAGAATGTGCAATAAACGCACATATAGACATTACCCCATTATCAAAAAACGAAATAAAAGGCTTTTACGAGGATTCTTTATGGTATTTTTTTCACACAAACGAGTTCTGGTCTTCAAAAAACGAAATGTTAACACCCATTGTTATCATAGATCAGTTTGAAGACATCTTTAAGGATGAAGTAAGAGAACAATCACCCGAACAATTCTTCAACAACCTTGACGAACTATCCAATGTCGTTCCACCAATGTCAATGCGTGAAGATTTGCTAAACATGGATTCTTTTCGATATAATCAATCTGCAGATTTCCGTTTTGTTTTTTCTTTGAGAGAGGATTATCTGCCACGTTTGGACGATTATGTTTATTCGCTTAATATACCTGAACTCAGGAAGTCACGATATAGCATTACCCTTCTAGATAAGGACCAAGCTAGAGAGATTATACAAGGTCCCGCAAATGGCATCGTATCAGATAGCGTTGCGGACAAAATAATTACTATATTGTCAACCCAAGCATCTCATAATCGTCTACTTCACAAAATCGAGCCATTTTTGTTATCGCTTTTCATGTATCGAGTCTATATAGAAATGACAAGACGAGGTTTGAACGTGATAAGCGAAGAGCTTATCAACAAGATTGGTGCAGATGTCGTTAATGATTTTTACATTGAATCAATGAAAAAAGTTTCATCTAAGGCGATGAAACATTTGGAAAACGTTCTACTGACTCCCAAGGGGCATAGAGATTCTATTTCATACGACAAATTAATGGCAAGCGAAAAAGTTTCAGATGAAGAACTAAAAAAACTCCTTGATGCTAGAATATTAAAAAAGAACACAATAAATAATGTCGAAAGATTTGAATTTACACATGATATACTTAGCAAATATGCTCAAATAAACAAAGAAAAAAGAGAACGAAACAACAAATCACAACTTGTTGTTGGATATCTTGGAACACTTCTTTCTTTACTCCTATCTGCCATAGCGGGTTGGAGGATGTCATCAATCCTAACATATGTTAGTATACCAATTTTAGCCGTGACTACAGTGATATGTTCATATGGCATCCTAAATATTAAACTTAAATATAAAAGACAAACGTTAGTATTTTTGGGTATTTGTGGAATAATAGGTATCTGCTTTGACATAACACAAAGTATTCCATCAGTTGGATATCTCTTATATTCCGTGGTATGTATATTGGCTTTATATTTATTATACAAATTTACGTTTACTACGTTAATCCAAAAATCAAAAGTGTTAAAATGTTGTTATGTAGCATTTGTTTGGGGATTATCATTTATAGTTATCCCTGTGATGTGTTTTGGTTATAACATCTTTATAGGAATGAATTATTCAAGAGGAGAGCGCTTTAATAAAAATGTAATATATATAAAAGACATACATGGTTTATATGGCTTAAGAAATCGTATGTCAATAATTTTAAAACCACAATTCAACGAGCCTTTAAAACCTATCCTATATCCATACAACACGAAACAGATTAACAAAATGGGATGTGCATACGTCGTAAAGGCAAATAACAAAATAGGAGTTATTGACACTTTATTTAACATGATAAAACCTACAGAATATGACAGTATCGTAGTTGACAATAAAAAAACACTATATTATTATATCAATGGAAGAGAAATAACGGATGTAGGCATTGGCATAAAATGGAAAGACGGCATTTCAACAACACAAAAGCATATCGTTAGAAAAATCATTAATAATATGGTTTTCGTCAAAGGAGGTGATTTTATAATGGGAACCAATTTAAATAAAATTGAAATGACAGGATATAGACCAATAAATGGAGAACAGCACTTACATTTAGTTAGATTATCCGATTATTATATCAATAAATATGAGACGACAATCGAAGACTGGGTAACCATTATGGGATATGATCCCAGGACAAGAGTTTCCATTAATAATGCAGACACAATACAGACATCTCACTATCCAGTATATAAAATATCATATAGAGATTGCTGTAAGTTTACGCAGAAAATATCCGAGCTAACTGATGTAAATTTCGATCTCCCAACGGAAGCACAATGGGAATATGCAGCTCGAGGGGGAGTAAATAAAGACCCTTATGAGTTCTCAGGGTCAATGTTTGTTACTGAAGTAGGATGGATTGGGCTCAATTCAAAATTTGCATCACATTCAGTTGGAGAGTTAGGAAAAAATAGTTTGGGGCTATATGATATGACTGGAAATGTTGCTGAATTTTGTAAAGATTATATGGATGTCGATTTTTACAAAAAGACAGAAGGGAAAAAAGATCCTTGCTGTACTTTTATTCCCGAAAATAGCAAAAAGGCTATGGTAATAACACGAGGAGGTGCATATAACACAACTCAACGCGAAAACTACCAAGTAACCCGAAGAAATAAGGTATCTCCCAATTTTATTTTTTTGAGTACAGGGTTTAGAGTTGTAGTAAATAAGAAAACAAATCACAACATAGAATAATGGATACAATTGTTAGAGACTAGCGACTTATAATGTCAGTGTAACGATTGACACATATAATATATTATTATCTTCAATAACATAGTGTATTTCATACTTTAATGGATATGCTCACGGTTATTGATTAACTATTTCTAGATGGGAACAAAGATAAGATCTCGTATGAATTAACATATGTTACAAAAAAAACAAATTGAAGAGATTATTTTCAATTATGCCTCAGAGAAAGCATTATAATGATAGAATTATTGACATTAGAGGCTTCTATATATATGTTCACAATTAGAAAAAGGATATGAAAAAGAAAACATACACCCCGCAGCCAATAGACTCCACAAGTATTGAGCTGCCAGAAGAATTGGAACAATTGGTAGAGGAAATGTCGAAGAACGTACATGAGGTATGGGCTGAGACTCGCATCCAGCAAGGATGGACGTATGGAGGGCAACGAAATGATGAACTAAAGACGCATCCGTGCCTGGTTCCATATGAGGAATTGCCTGAAGAGGAGAAGGAGTATGACAGGAATACATCCATCAGCACTCTGAAGTTGATCATTAAATTAGGATTCAAGATTAGCAAGACTTAAATGATAATATCGGAGAATCGGTACCATTATAGTGCTTGAATCGGTACCACTGTGGCGCTCGAATCGGTACCACCGTGGCGCTCGAATCTTTGATATAGATAATACGTTAAGCATAAAAGAGTCTTTGAAAATTTGGTAAAATGAAAAGAAATCACAACCTTTCGAAAGAAATTACGTAGAAACCGCTATCACAGTATGAAAAAACTACTTGAGAAGATGATTATCAGGCTGCACAAGCAGGTGGAAGAGAGAGTGCCAGAGTGCGGGGCGTTCCCCGTGGTGTACGAGCAGGAGGATGTGTCGGGATGGCATATAGGTTTGTCACACCTCATCCTGAAAGTTTCGGATGTGCGTCTTCAAGGCAAAGAAGCGGAGCGTTTATTGGAAATAGCGGGACTCAACCATCCATCTCCCTATGGCGCAGAGATTGTGGTAGGATTCGGCAGCACGCAGGATATCCTGGCACTGCTCCAGAAAGAAGGGTTGGCAGATGAGTTGATGAAGAAAGTAGCCAAACTAGCCAATGACTTAGACGACTAAGGAAGGCACCCCATTGAGTTTACTCTCCTATAGCATAAATAGTAAACAGCGGAAAATATGAATATGCAAGATCTAGAATTAGAAGAGGCTAGAAGACTTGTCAGATAACTGAATCAATAAGATTTTTGTACAAAACTACTACAATTAAAAATATTTGTAGTAACCTTGTACCAGTTTTCAAAGACAAGAATATGAAAGAACGAAATTCTGTACAAAAATCGCACTATATTGCGATTTCGTATGTTCTTAAAGAAACTTTTTTATCCCCTCCATGATAGTTTTGGCTACTTTTTATACTCTGTTATCATAAAGAGATATAAGGAACAATAATTCTGATAACGATAAAAGAATGAAAAATGCATTCCACAGCCTCATCCCAAATGATGGGATCATGTGAGAGTTAACGTTGTACGTCTGTAGTTGTATGAAAGCCAGTAGTTCCGTTTCAAAGATTCAGACAGGAAAGAATGATTAATCAGTTTCTTTGCTAACGGATATTCTGTGGCAAAGAAGTTCAATTCCCGCAGAACCAATCGGTCAGGCAAGCCAATACGATGTCCGAACTCTTCAAAGTCCTTGCGTACAACTGTTCGAGTGTCAGTCAGCTTCATGCCCTCCTTGAACAGTCCTTTATCAAGGGCAAAGATGCGAGGCATGTTCAAATGCAAACTGGTATTGATAAGGTCATAGGCTGGAGCAAGGTGATATTCTCCGTCACCACGATTGATAAGAGAAAAGTTCTTTAGGTGAGCATCATCATTGAGGGTGAGGTAGTTAAACACTATGATACGGAAGAACTTCAGAATCTCGACAGGAGCAGCCTTGACATACTTGCGGATGATATCAGCACACTCTTCGTAACTCAGATTGTTATATTTGAAATCACTGCCACCATTAGCGTTCGTCAGCCCGGCAAGGGAGGCAAAATCTTCCTGGCTATATTTCTGTCCTTCTGGTCCGACATCAAAACGTCGGCATAGATACGCTGCTTCGCCATCACGGAAGAAGCATATAGCATTGGCTGCCGTCTCAATCTGATAAACCTGAGAAGCCAGCTGCATAGTAACATGTTCGTTGGCAGGACAAAACTTACGGTCAAGCAATGCGTATGATGATGGCGCAGGTTTAAGGATGTATGTTCCGCGTTCATTCTCGGCAGGCTTTTCTAAATACCCGTCGCTGTTCAGTATCAAACTTGCCTTCGGTTGTACACCAGAAAGTGAAATGCGCCCCACATTCTTCAGATATGCCTCTTTGTCGGCACTATCATTGTTTGGGCTGTCAAATTCCAATATTGGGGAAACTTCTTTACCGTCAAACAGCTGTTTACGTGCTGATGGGGAATAGGTTGTAAAGCCTTCTTGCAAAGTGGATGGGCAAACATTAAGTTCTATCATATTCAAATGGGTTTTATGGTTACTGCTCCGATGGTGTCATGCTGGGCTGTTGCCAGCATAATTCCAAAGTCGTCGTTTTCATCGATGTGTAATAGTAATGATTGAGTCTGGCGATTAGCACCCTCCGACAGCATATTATAGAAATAAGGAAAAAGATGGGGGGAGCGATAGGATTCTCTCCTTACAGGCATGGACAAACAAACAGGATCTCCATGATAATTCTCGTCATAGGTGAATACATATTCCCTGGTATCGGTTTCTTGAAGTATGCCTGCCACTGAATCATGAACATAAACCTTACACTGTCTCATAGTCTAATTGCTTAATGTCAATATTCATTTTAAGACCTAATGTATCAAGAATAGTCAGTAGTGTTGTTATTTGCGGATTGCCGCCTCCACGTTCAATTGCCACGAGAGTATTTACTGCAACATTCGCCAGGTCTGCCAGTGTCTGCTGGTTGATGCCTAGCTTCTTCCGACGTTCTTTGATAGCATTTCCTATTTCTTGCTGTGTCATAATCCCATTATATTGCGATTTTGGTGCAAATATAGCAAATATATCCTAACTCCAAATCATAAATCCCAATAAAATGCGATTTTTGTCTTTATTTTAACGATTGAGAGACTATCTGTACAAAAATCGCAGTATATTGTGATTTCGCATGTTCTTAAAGAAACTTTTTTATATCCTCCATGATAGTTTTGGTTACTTTTTACACTCTGTTATCATAAAAGGATGTAATATGATAAATATTGGAATATGAAAAAGAGTGTAATGTGGGGGGCATTCATTATCTTTGCGATGGGATGTACCAATCAGCAGGAGATGGAGAATGTGATGCCGACAACAAGATCGGCATCCGACGAATGCAATGACGTAAAGATAGAAGCAACCTTCAGTCAGCTGTTGCGGAGAGGTATGAGGGAAATGAATTGCACAAAAGGTGTGGTATATGTAGTGGAGACGGCAACGGGGGCTATAAAAGCAAAAGTGGGTCTATCTGCAAAAGGAAAGGACTTTGTCCCCTACGAAGATTCCTACAATGAGGAGCAGAGAGATATGATGATGGTACCAACCTATCTGGCACTGCTATCCACAGGGAAAGTTCTTCCTGAGCACCGTGTTGAAACAGGATGGGGCATCTATAAGGATGTAACAGACTATAATTGGTATAAAGGCGGTTGGGGATGCATTACCGTTGAGGAGGCATTTTACCATTGGTCGAAGGTGGGCTTTACAAAACTTAAAGAGGATGCTTTTAAGAACAACGCCGATGAGTTTGAAAGAATAATAAATACCTACCTTGCCAATATGCCTGACAGTCCACTGGGACTACTGACCTTCTATAACACAATAGCTAATGACGGTAAGATGGTGAAGCTGACAACAAGTAGTGATGATGTAACAGTTCTGAACGAGAGGATAGCTGAGCCAGAACATATAAAGGCATTACAGAGAGGAATGCGTAAGGGCGTGGAGGTGGGTCTGCTCAAGAAAGCAGGACAATGCAATGCCCCTGTTGCTGCAAGTGGTCGGTCGTTCGAAACAGAAAAGGGGAACCGACGTATGGAATTATTCGGGTACTTCCCCGTAGAGAATCCCCGATACACAATTATGGTAATCTTGGAGAATAAAGACTTACCCGCCAGTGCAGGAAGGATGTGCGCACCGATTTTGGCAAGCATTGTTGAAACATTGAACATTGAGCGTTGAACATTGAGCATTATAAACGGTAAAGGAAACGGTGTGATATGATGAAGTATAAGAAGTTACTGCCTATTGGAATAGGTGCTTTGTTTGTGGTGATTTTGATTATCAGCAAAACTTTATCAAACAAATATTATCTTACTGGGTCACAAGATGATAACGAAGTGAAATGTGACAGCATAACAGATAGAAAGTCTGAAGAAAGTTGTGATATTTGCCACGACGAATCGCCTGCTATTCCTATGTTCGTGAAGAACCTGGTAAAGGGTGGTGAGTGGTATGCAGACACAATCTGCACTGTAAAAGGAAAGACCTATTTCATTGCCCGAGAAGGAAGTTGCAGCACTGCCGTAATCTATGATGACGAGAGAGTCTACATAGAGGACCCTACCCTGCGCATTGACTCTGTATCTTCGGGACACAAAAACAAAATCTACGTCAGCGTTATTGACAACTACAAGCTGATAGACTTCAGTAATCCACAGAGCGTGAAAAGCCTGTCGGAACTTACACACGACCTGCCTTCGTTCACAAGATTCAGAAAAGACACCACAGCCATAAAAGGGTGTGCCTATTTCAGTCTTACAGCTGACTTCCCAACGGAATCCGTTATTAATGCCGATGAGATAAGAAGATGGCTGGTAAACCAAATAACACTTTCAGAAACCGCAAACAAGAAATGGAAATACAAGGGTGACATATACGACCCGGAACAGGTAGCCAAACACGCATCAAGCCTATTCTATGATGAGTGGAAAGACATGGATGATGATGACTATCCGATGCAGGTATTCACCGTTCTGAACTTCAAAGCGAAGGTTGCCAACAAACGCTACGTGACCTATCAGAAATATACGCACGAATACGGAGGCGGTGCTCATGGCTATTATACGGAGAGGCTGCATTCTTACGACCATGTGCATGGGCAGGAGATAGACTTCGACTACCTATTCAATCCGCAATGTAAGCCTCAATTGCATGAGATGCTACTGAAGATAGCAAAGAAGTGTCCGATGTACAAGGATTGCGAATATAACATAAACGATTATGTGTGTGTAACCGACAATGAGGGCAACCCTACAGGCGAGCTACAATTCCCACAACCTGGACTATCTGAGAAGGGCATTGTATTCTCGTTCCAACCGTACGATATCTGCTATTTTGCAGCAGGAACATTCCACTTCACCATTCCATACGAAGAGGTTCAGCACCTCCTAACCCCACAGGGCAAATGGTGTGTTGGGATTAGGGGTTAGAGGTTAGGGGTTAGCGGTTGAACTTCGTTCGAGCCTGCTCACGCTCGGAAAAGCTGATGCGAGCATCGCTCTTCTCTCGCTTAATCGCAGCCTTAGCGGTTAGCGATTAGGGGCGGCCTCAAAAAACTATCGTAATAACGAAAAAAGGGGCAAAAGGAAAAATTTCCTTTTGTCCCTTAAACTGTTAAGCTATTAAGCTACTAAGCCACTAAGCTACTAAGCCACTAAGCTACTAAGCTATTAAGCTACTAAGCCACCATAAACTACTCTGCTGGAGCGCCTTTGGCGTTGATGGCCTCATAGATGCGGGCAGTGAGTTCCTCGCACAACTCGGGGTTGTCCTTGAGGACCTTCTTGGCACCTTCCTTACCCTGAGCCAACTTGCTACCGTTATAGCTGAACCATGAACCGCTCTTCTCGAGGATTCCGTACTCAACACCCAGGTCGACGATCTCGCCTACCCTACAGATACCCTCGCCGAAGAGGATCTCGAACTGGGCACGACGGAATGGAGGAGCTACCTTGTTCTTGACAACCTTGACCTTGACCTCGTTACCGATGACCTCGTCACCATCCT
>JAEEGL016895765.1_pt1 | contig 22323 bp, 18 predicted proteins | sample 9134231 | NCBI WGS metagenome assembly JAEEGL01 (sample SAMN16246548, study PRJNA631951) | gut metagenome | biome: gut microbiome; feature: rumen; material: fiber-attached | host: Bos | place: Iran: Karaj | collected 2018-10 | reverse complement strand
TTGACGCTGCAAAAGTACAATGCTTTCCGAAACCCCGCAAGAAGGTACCCTAAGGTTAGTCACAAACCTCGGGGTAAGTAATACGGTGAACAAAAGAAAGTAACAAACCATATTTAACAATCTTTAACTTCAAAGATAATCACCATGACACCCGCAAAATCATCATTATTGGTTATTGCCCAGGGAAAAATGCGTGTGTACTTTTGCAGCAGAATTCAAAACAACACATCTACTAACAAAAAACTGATTGTCATGAAGAAAGCATTCATTCTCCTGCTGATGGCGATAGCCTATCTCGCCACATTCATCCTCGGCGCCGCCAGCGGCACCTTCCACCCTGCCTGCTATGCCGGCGCGGTGCTACCGCTGCTGTCCGCAGTCATTTACATCCACACCAGCACCCTGCTTCGTGGCTTCGGCGTCGCCACACTGCTCAACGGCTTCATCCTTGTGATCTTCCTGATTGCCGGCGAGGCCGACTTGGCGTTTGTCATCGGCATCGTCGTCCTGACGGCACTCGCCGAGTTCATCCGTTGGCGCTGTGGCTACGGAACTCCAAAAGGTTTCCGCTGGAGTTTCCTGCCTTTCGCCTACTCTTTCTTCGCCTACACGGCCCACTGGTGGACCGACACCGAAGACTCGCTTGAAGCAGCCCGCGAGGAGATGCCCGCAGGCTACGACCTACTGATGCAGCCAGTCATCGACAACATACCCATGCTTGTCATCGTGCTGGTGATCACCTTCCCCGTTGCCATCCTCGCTATGCGACTGGCCGAGCGGCTGTTGAAGAAAAAACTCTGAGAACAATATTCCGCACTATGTGATACCGTCTTATGGGCAAACATCGCTGACCAGACGGACGGAACGGCCATAGCCGCGGTCTTTGTCGTAAGTACATTCGGCACTGGCGTTGACCAGTCCATTGATGAACAACAAAGCGTACGCCTGGCGATCGGCATTGCAGGTTGCAGCCCAGTAGCTACCACCCTCACCGACAGTCGAAAGCCATGTGCCTCCACGGAATCCGGCAGCTGGCAGAAACACCGCACCGGCATCCTCCATCAACGCCCACTGATCGGCATCATAAACATTGTCATCGAAGCTGATTCCGAAGTTATTGCAGTTAATATTGACTATCGGAGCAAGGATATTGGGACGCTCGAACCGGTCGGGGAAGAGAATGAGTCCCTTTATGCCGCACACGGAGGCTTCGGCATAGCGGGCATTGTCGGTGCCATCGACGGTGGAGGCTGCACGTCGGTTGACCAGATAGTCCCACTCGTCGCGTGTCAGCGTGCGCCACGTACCTGGAGCGTCGTTGCCAATGGCGTTGTATATACCCCAGTCGGCATAAGACTCGTTGCCGCAGAGACTCTCAATGACATAGTCACCATCCTTCTCTGAACAGGGCGAGACATGCCATCCGCTGCTGCCCCAGGTAAGGAGGTCGATCCAGCCCGTATTGGTGTCCGATACCGCAGCGTTGGCCTGTCCCAAATAGTCATATTGATGCTCAGCAAAACGGAAAGTGCCGTTGGTCGTCCCCTCGGCGGTGACGTGGCTGCCAGTAGTACAAAACTGCAGGTTGCCCGGTGAAAATACCACCTGACGTCCATCGGATACACTGAACACCCGTTGCCCAACTCCTTCATGGTTAAATTCTTCACGCTCGCAACCGGCAAAAGCCAGACACACCAGAGCAATAATCAAAAGCAGATTATTTTTCATAATTAGCAGAATTTGATAGTTAATTTTAGTTGTTACTGTATTCTCTTGCGTTATTGGAATAACGATTGTTTCCATAAATTATTACAAAAATAATTTTGTCTATGGACTTTCCCTGATACTGTCGCACCGAATGAAATGATATTCTATTTTACAATCCTCTTGTTTTGCGGGGGGCATTGGGAATCACTGCGCTGCGGGGACGGACAGAAGATTTCCGGATTTTAGAGTCCGAAGATTTAACTGTTTTAGGGGCGGCAGATTGGGTGGTTTTATGGGTTGTGCTGTTTTTTGGTTTGTTGCTACTGGGTTTTGGAGGCTGTGGTGTTGAAGGTTCGAGGGACGAAGGTGTCGAGGGTCCAGAGTCGGCAGGTCGTTCGTAGTCTGTCGGAGTGTAGTTGCCGCGGCTGCGCTTGTAGTTAGTCATTGAGTTCACGCGGCTGATATGCGACGAGAGGTTGTGTCCGCCTGTGGTCAGCATGTCGTTGTAGGTGATAATGAGAGATGAGGTCTTCATGTAACGTCCTGAGTTGCCCGACAGATTGCTTGCGAAAAAGTTCTTCACATCTTTCAAATCCATCCCCAACAGGTCGAGATTGTTTTTGCCAATTTCACGCATCAACTGATTGACTCTACGACCACGAAGATAGGTGTTGTAACTATCCTGGTCCTTAACAGTCACTCCGCGGGGATAGGAAAGATATTTCGCCAGTTTCTTGAACTGCTCCTCCGAAAGACTGTTGAGCATATTCCTTACCTCCTGAAGGCTGCGGCTTATACTGGCTTTGGTATTGCGGTGCACGTCTTGATATATATAGTCAATATTTTCGTCAGTGTATGAAAAGTTGTGGTTCTGCTCGTTGTCGCGCAGTTGTTTGTCAACCTGCTCTTTCTGAAAACTTCTGAAACTGCGTTGCGAGAGACTGTCGGCCAACAGGGCAATTTCGTCACCGCTCAGATTTTTGATGGTATTGAGCAGTTCTGTTGTAGGCTTGTAAAGCAGGAATGGCTTGTTCTTCGGGAACGAAGGATAGGTGTTGCCCGAATAACTAATATTGTTGTCGATAAACAGCTGATAGAGCGCTGTGTATTGCACCACACGTGCCAGGTCAGTATTGCCCAGTGTGGCAAAGTAGTGGTACGCTTGGCTCTCGTATCGGTAGCCTATCGACTGGCTGCGTTCTTGAGAGTTGAAATAGCTGACAGGCAGCGACCCGGTGCGACCCAAGGTGTAAATGGTATATCCATCTTGGTCAATGGCGTACATCGCGCCGGCAGTGTTCCAGTTGTAAACGAGTTCGTTAAGGCCAAGTTTGCGGAAAAGCGGGCGGTCGAATGGGTAATAGCCCGGCTCGGGATAGCGGTAAAATCCTTCTTGGATGGTGCCGCGTTCCGACCAATCCTTCAACAGCACGTCGGTGATGGTCATAAGGTCACCGAATTCGGTATTCTCCAGTTCACGGCTCAGATAGGTGGGGCACCAGTCACGACCGTTGTTAATCTTGCCGGCCATCAAGTCGTTGATGTCCAGACTCTGCGACAGCTCCTTTTTCGTCGTGGAAGCCAACAGCAGGATGCTTTCTATCTGCAACGGCGGCAGTTCATACAGCGGCGACTGGCGTTCGCGTCCAATGATGACCAGTGTACTGCTGTCTGCCAAAGCGCCAAGTATCAAGTCGGCATCAAGCGTAAACTGCCGTATGTCGCCTACCTGCCCTGTGATGTCCTCATTTTTCGCCACCGCCCAAGCCACAAAGCCAGGCTGTTGGCTGAAATAGACTCCACGCGCCTTCCGAGCGAAGAGGTCGCTGACGGTCTGAACAGCGTTGGTGTCGTCAAGATGGACAAAACCCTCCCCATCTTCAATGAACCAAGTATTGAACTCGTTGAGGGAAATCTGGTAGTCAATATTCTCCTTAGTGAAATACTGTCGTTTATTCTCCGTGGGCAGCGTCATCACTGTGGGTTTGTATTCGCTGAAAAACAACTCCTTGTTCAGCCTCTTTATCAGCTTGTCGCAGTTCTCCTGTGTGGCGTTGCCGAGCAGGATGACCACGTCGGTCACATAGCCGTCGTATCCTATGTGGTGTTTGCGCATCTCCGTCTTGTGGGTGAATTTGGCGAAGATGGGATCTATTGAGTCGGTCTCGAAATGCGGCGGGATGTCACTCAGCAGAATCATGCGGCTGCTGTCGGCAAACGATGCCATCCCGATAGTCTGGTAATGAAAACGGTATTTTTTGCGGAAATCCCTGTAAATCGAATCCGTCGCCATCGTAGCTGCGCAACTGTCTATATCTACATTCTGGTTTGGGATATATTCATATCCAAACAGCCGTGCACTTTCGCGTTTCACATGCTCCCCCACCCTCGTCTGTGTCAACACAAACACTGCGACTGCACCAATTGCTACAATAGCAATCAGCCAGAATATCAGCTTATGTGTTTTTGTCGTCATTTCAAATCATTAGAAAAAAGAAAATACACCCGGCCACCATTTGTAACGCTTTTCGGGAATGGCAATCCATTGTCCTTCCGGCGACAGCTCATAGTATCCTTCGGACAGAAGTGTCGAGGCAAACAGGATCTGCCTGTCGAGTTTCTCCTTAGGTAAAAGCATGGTGACATTGCCATCGATATCCATACGACAGCGCATGCCCGAGGTGTCGCTTAGAAAAACACATATCCTGTTTTCGAATCCGTTCAGAAACAGCTCACGCTGCCAAACCGCCATTGTGTCGCCAAAAGGTCCTACATCGTAATGGAAATCCTTGTAAGACACCATAGCATCAACAAATTGTTTCACTTCCAATCGGCCATAATTACAGCTTAACTTTACAGAAAACACATCGGGTTTTTCAGCGCGAGATTTCCAAACTTCCGGATAAAAGTACGACAGCGGATATTGCAGACGGAACTCGCCTGTCAGCTCTTTGCATACCTCTAACTGCCTGTGCAACAGCGATGTGTCGCCCGATGTAACGGCAAAACACACAGTATCCAACGCTTTTACGGTGCGATAGGGAAGAGACCCCTCCTTTGGATACCATGAACTGACCAAACGTCCCCAAGAACCGAGGTAGTACATTACACCGTCAATACCTATGAAATAGGAATAATAGTTGGCTGTAATTGTCGCGGCATCAAGCAAATCGCTCAACACTTTCCTCTCACCCCGGCCAATTGGCAACACCCAACTGGCAGTCTTGTATTTGGGCAGTCTCTTTCTTTTGTTCCATTTAGCACCGACAATCTTCTTGTAAACCAGTTGTTCATCATCTACTGTCAATGCGTATGAAGTGTCGAACGCTGGCGAACAGATGTAATAATCCTGATATCCCCATTTCTCTCTATTTTCGACAAGAGCATCAAGAAATTCGACAAATGACTTTGTCGATCCGTTTTCTGGCGTAAAACACTTCTGGGCAGATGTGTCGGTCGCAAGAATCAGCAACGCGCAGAGTACATACTTTCTCACTTTCATATTATTTCCAATCCGTCTTCTGTTTACCATTCATACCCATTGAAAGTTCTCCTTGCCGGCGGCAACCTCAAAGTGGTATTTGACAATGCCAAGATCCATCTTTGTATAGCCTATCAGTGAAAAACGGGTACGGGCAGCAACAGTATGCTCAGACACCAATTCGAATTCAAACTTTTGTTGGTTTACTGCTGTAGGGGCTAAAAGCGCAGCCTCCATACCACATTTAAACCAATCCGGCATAGGAAGACTGGATTTAACGAACTTTTCCATAGGTCGCATCGTGTGTTGCACTCCTTGATTGATGCCATAGCCGATGGAGATGACGCAGTGAAGCTTCTCACTGTCGGCCACTTGATACTTGTCAGGCTGTTTGCTAAACGAGAGGCCCACCCAGCAACTGTTCAATCCCAGCTCCTGCGCCAGCAGCACCAGTCGCTCGCCATAGTAGCCAATGGCTTCGTCGGCACCCTTGGGACCCACCATGGCAAGGTAGTTTCTCACTCCACGGAACTTGCCGTATTTGGCCATTCCGCCAGCAAAAGCCTTCGGCTCGTCAACAACAAGCTGGATATGCAGTCCGCTCTCTTTATTGCATTGTGCAATTTCGTCATTCAGACGTTCTAAAACAATCCCTTCTATTGGCTTGTCAAAATACTGTCGCACCGAATGTCGTGCGACGATGGCTTCCTGTAATGTCATAATATCTCTATTGTTTTCATCATTTCGTTGTAATACTTTGCTTTCTCCTCCAGCTTCATAGGGTAGGCGCGGGAAGAGGAGGGCATACGCCAGAGTCGGAATGGGGAGGAGTTGATACGGAACTCGTTGTAGGTGCCCATCGCGGGGACAGGAACACCATAGTCTTCCGTCAGCACAGAGAAACTCTTCTGTCCGGTGCAGACAATATCGTGGCACTGCGGTATTTGTGATAGTAACTTCGGAATGTCGGTCTTCTCGACAATTTGAAGGTCTTTGTCCGAAGCGTTGCCGTTGAGACGGCGTACGGCACAGGCAGTGTCGTAGATGGCAATGCCGTGCTCAGTGAGCAATGATTTGATCTCCTCTAGACGGAAGGTCTTGCGCTCCGAGTCCACCAGCCGCTGCGAGTCCCCGAAAAACAGCAGGCCGAAAATCTCCCACATCATATTGCTGCGGTTGGGATAATAAAAATCCATACACCATCTTTTCTTCGGTGGCGGGAAACTGCCGAGCATCAATAGTCTGGCATTGGGCGGCAGAAAAGGTTGTAGCGGATGTCGTTCAATATCAATCATTATCCCTTCAAACAATTAAGTCGGCGATGGTTCCGTGGGCTGCACGGAGCAGGTCGGCTGGGGCGAGGCGGAACTGGAGTCCGCGTTGACCGGCACTGCAATAAACAGAGTCGTAATCCATGAGGCTTTGGTGGAACCAGGTGGGCAGTGGCTTTTTCATGCCTATCGGCGAGCAGCCACCACGGATGTAGCCTGTCAACGGCAACAGTTCCTTGACATGAATCATCTCTACCTTCTTGTTGCCCGTAACCTTGGCGGCTTTCTTCAAGTCCACCTCCTCTGCACCCGGAATGACGCAGACAAACAAACCAGTTTTGTCGCCACGAAGCACCAAAGTCTTGAAGAGCCTCTCGATGGGTTGTCCCAGCTGCTCAGCGATATGTGCAGCGCCAAGGTCGCTCTCGTCAACCTCGTAGCTTATAAGCTCGTAGGCAATCTTTAGCTGGTCGAGCAGACGCGCCGCGTTTGTCTTTTTGATACCCTTGTCAGCCATTTCCTTCTATTTTTATCAAGGTGCAAAATTACATTTTTTTGACGGATTGCACAAATAATATCATGCATAATACACAAAATCTGACTGATAGCAAAAGAAAAAAGGGCTTCTCAAGAAAGAGAGGCCCTCAAATACATCTTGAAATTTTGGTAAGCACGGTCGTATAACGCAAAAAATTGAATTTTGTTTGATGACAAAGCAAAAAAATTGAATTTTTAACATTTTAAGGTGCTTTTACGGTGGGTTGAGGGTTATAAGAGTGTAAAAATGGATATGGTGACAATAAAAAAGAGTACGGAGCGTTATATAATTTTAATATAATTGTAATGCGTCGAATTGCACTGATAATAAATATTATAATGGTGGTTTTGTGTGGGTGTGCGAAACAAGGGATGCCCAGTGGCGGACCAAAAGATGAGACCCCTCCAAAAGTGAAAAGAACTGTCCCCGAGAATTATACACTCAATTTCGTAGGAAAAGAGTTCTTTATTGAGTTCGACGAGTATGTAGTTCTGAAAGACGCTGAAAATAATATTCTTGTGTCGCCCCCGATGGAGAACAAACCTGAGTTCAGAACAAAAGGACATGGTATTCAGGTGAAAATCAAGGACACTCTGAAAGAAAACACCACCTATCTGTTCCAATTCAAAGAGGCTATTGCTGACTTCAACGAGGGCAACATTCTGCCGTCAACGGAATATGTGTTTTCGACAGGCAACTACATTGACAGCATGACTCTCAAGGGGAAAGTGGTCGAAGCACTCCCCAACAAGGCTTCGGAGGGAACAGTAAGTGTATGGCTGCTAAGCAGTGATCAGAAAGACAAGCTTCTGGCTTCAGCAACCGACACAAGCATCGGGAAAATAACACCTATGTATGTGACAAGATGCGAAAAGAGCGGCAGATTTGTTTTTAACAACATACGTCCCGGGACTTATCATGTTGTGGCTGTGGAGGATGAAGACAAAAACATGAAAATTGGCAAGAACGAAGCTGTGGGATTTATCGACGAACCAATAGAAGCTATGCGTAAAACTGACAGTGTGAAGGTGGACAGTGTCATGCGGAGTGCGGTCGATGCCAATCCTGTCAACTTATTGATTTCCAAAACAACAGAAGAAGTTCAGAGACTGACAGGAAGTGGATTCAAATCTGCCGGCAAGATACAAATCACCTCGTTTTTACCTATGAAGAAACCGGAGATAGACGCAGGCGGCGAGGAGCTCTTCTTGAAACTGAACGAAAAACGTGACACACTGACAATATGGACATTGCGTGAAAAATGCGATTCCATTCAACTGACATTGAGCGACCCCTCCGGCATCGCCGACACACTGAGACTGAAATGGAGACCGAAGAAAGGGTCGACAAAAAAGAACGATAAACCAGGTAATATCCTAAAGTTCAACTACAAACAACTGCCTTATTTCGACACATTGAGTCTTGTCTCTGTCATTCCTTTAGACAAAGATAAATGCAAACTGGATTCATGCATCGAGGTCATTAATCCAAAAGACAGCAGCAAAACAATGTGCAACGCCGTGCTCGACAGTAGTTTGATGAGACTTAGCATACAGTACAGTTTCAAGGCAGGGGAAAGATACGAAGTCGTGGCTGTAAAAGGCTTGTTCCATGATATTTATGGCAATGCTAACGACTCGCTGAAAGAGACTGTGAACGTTACAAAAACCGAAGATTACGGTAACGTGAAAATTGATATTGTCAACGAGATTGGCAATGAAGACAACACACTGATTGTAGAGCTGTTGAACGACAAGGGCGAGAGAAAAGGTGAACCAAAGAAATCTCAAGGGGGAATTGTAGAATTCCGTAACTTGAAGCCTGACAAATATCGTATCCGTGTGATTGTTGACGAAAACGGCAACGGGAAATGGGATGCCGGTGATTTCTGGGAACAACGCCAACCAGAACGGGTTGTATTTCTTGACAAAACCCTGGATGTCAGAGCCAACTGGTATTTTGAAGAGAAAATGACTATAAGCGACAAAGAGGAAAAATGATTGTGAACTGAATGGCAAAAACATGAAAAAGTCGCTTCTCTCCGGATTGTTTTGGGTACTGCTTGCCAATTTGATTGTCAAGCCTTTCTGGATTTTGGGTGTGGAAGTCGGCGTCCAAAACGCTGTGGGAACCGAAATGTACGGTTTCTATTTCGGCATCTTCAATATAACATACATTTTCAATATCTTACTGGACCTTGGCATAACGAACTTCAACACTCGCAACATCGCCCAATACCCTAAACTTATAGACAAACATCTGCCCAACATTCTAAGTATAAAACTGATATTGTTAGGATTGTATGCGTTGGTCACATTCAGTGTGGGCATGCTGCTTGGATTCAGTTCCAAGCAGTTCTATTTGCTTGCATGGCTGACTTTCAACCAGTTCCTCAATTCGCTGATACTCTATTTGCGCAGCAATTTCGAAGGGTTGCTGCTGTTCAAGTGGGACAGTCTGCTGAGCGTTATGGACAGGGTGCTGATGATTGTGATTTGCGGAACGCTGCTGTGGGGCGGTCTCGGAGATAGTTTCAAAATTGAATGGTTCGTCTATGCGCAGACTGCGGCCTACCTGATAACAGCAGGAATTGCTCTGATGGTACTAGTACAAAAGACGGGGCTCAAGAGACTGCGCTGGAACAAGCCTTTCACTCTGGCAATCCTTAAAAAAAGCCTGCCCTTTGCACTGCTTGTTCTGCTTATGGCGAGCTACAACCGTCTGGACCCTGTGATGCTGCAGAAATTGTCACCGGCAAGCCTCGGAGACCACAATGCCGGAATCTACGCCGGCGCTTTCCGACTGCTCGACGCCCTTACTATGATAGCATACCTTGTCTCGGTGCCGCTGTTACCTGTTTTCTCAAAAATGACAAAGGAGGTTGAGAAAAGAACGACTGAGAACAGGGAACTTAGCGAGACCGTAAGGATGATGTTCAGCATGGTGATGGTCTTTGCCATCACTGCTGCATGTGTGCTGTCGAGCATGAATGAGGAACTGATGGATTTGTTTTATGATGAAAATATCAACGACTATGCCAATGTATTCAAAATAGTGATATTCTGCATAATACCCATTGCCACAACCTACGTGTTCGGCACATTGCTGACTGCAGCGGGAAAGCTACGCGAATTGAACATTTTTGCAGTTACATCCCTGGTGCTGAATATCACAATAAACCTTGTCTGTATTCCCAAATGGGGAGCCGTGGGTAGTGCATGGGCTGGACTTGCTGCACAGACTTTCATGGCTTTGGCACAGGTAATTACTGCCATGCGTCTCTTTAAGATGCATCTTCACATAAGCTATGTAATAAAACTGACTATTTTCACGTTATCAATTATTGCATTGGCTTTCTGCACTCCACACATCAAATGGTGGATAGCGCTGATTGGAGAAGGCATTGTCGCAATAGGATTGTCCTTGTTGCTGAAACTCATCGACATAAAAGAAATAATAAAAACAATAACAACTAAAGAATCATAAAAGAACTAATAGAAATGAAAAAAGCATACGTATTCCCTGGCCAGGGAGCCCAATTCGTAGGAATGGGCAAAGAGCTGTACGAAAACAGCAAAGAATGTCGCGAAATGTTTGAGATTGCAAACGATATTATAGGTTTCCGCATCACAGACTTGATGTTCAACGGAACTCCCGAGGATTTGAAGCAGACCAAGGTGACACAACCCGCCATATTCCTACATTCCACAATATTGGCAACCTATATGGGTGAGGGCTTCCGTCCCGACATGGTCGGCGGCCACTCCTTGGGCGAGTTTTCTGCTCTCGTGGCAGCAAAAGCCATGAAATTCGAAGATGGTCTGAGACTGGTCATCGCCCGTGCCAACGCCATGCAGAAATGCTGCGAGGCTCATCCTTCCACGATGGCTGCCGTGCTGAAACTGGACGACAAGACCGTTGAGGAAATCTGCGGAAGCATAAAAGACGAAATTGTGGTTCCTGCCAACTACAACTGTCCGGGACAGCTGGTCATCAGCGGCACCAACGAAGGCGTCGCAAAAGCCTGCGAACTGGTGAAAGAAGCCAAAGGACGCGCACTGCCGCTGGCAGTGGGAGGCGCTTTCCACAGCCCCCTGATGGAGTCGGCACGAATCGAACTCGCCGATGCCATTGAACACACCGAATTCCACAACCCCATCTGCCCCTGCTACCAGAATGTAGATGCTTTGCCCTACAGCGATCCCGTTAAAATAAAGACAAACCTGCTCATGCAGCTGACATCGCCCGTCCGTTGGACTGCCACGGTGCAGAACATGCTGAAAGACGGTGCTGAAGAGTTTATCGAGGTCGGCCCTGGCACCGCTTTGCAAGGCATGGTCAAGCGCGTCGATGCCAACGCAAACGCGCACTCTGCCGAAGTATAGTAAAAATACAGGCTAAATAATCATACGAAGCATCGCCTCTGACTTGGCGATGCTTCTGTTTTCTACTCATCCAGTTTCTTGGTCTGCTTGCGACCAGTCCATTTAAAGTCGCGTCCAAGATATTTTTCGCGGACATCGGGATCGTTGGCCATCTCTTCAGGAACACCCTCGTGAAGAACCCGTCCCTCATATAGCAGATAGGCGCGGTCCGTGATTCGAAGCGTTTCGTTGACGTTATGATCCGTGATAAGGATACCAATATTTTTCTCCTTCAAATAGGCGACAATGTCCTGAATGTCCTGAACAGCAATGGGGTCAACACCTGCAAAAGGTTCGTCAAGTAGCAGGAACTTGGGGTCGTTGGCGAGAGCGCGGGCAATCTCAGTGCGTCGCCTTTCTCCGCCAGAGAGCTGGATACCTTTGCTGTTACGTATTTTCTGAAGACCGAACTCATTGAGAAGAGACTCCAGCTTTTCTTTCTTTTGTTCTTTATTAAGGTCTTTGCGGAATTCAAGAATCGACATAATATTGTCAGCCACAGACATCTGTCTGAAAACAGAAGCCTCCTGCGCCAAATAGCCGATACCCATCTGCGCACGACGGTACATGGGAAGACCTGTTATTTCCTGGTCGTCGAAAAATACCCTGCCGGAATTGGGTTTGATAATGCCGACAATCATGTAGAACGTAGTCGTTTTTCCGGCACCGTTAGGACCAAGAAGACCGACTATCTCGCCTTGGGACAGTTTTACCGACACTTCGCGGACAACAGTGCGCTGCTTGTACTTCTTGACAACTTTTTCAGTTCGTATTTCCATGATTACAAAGACTTTGGACAAATATTAAATAATACCTTCACGCAATATGTCATGGATATGCAGAACACCGGCATAGCGGTTGTCGTCATCGACCACAACGAGTTGTGTGATGGCATTGGAGCGCATGATATTCAGTGCATTGATAGCGTACTCGTGAGGTGTGACCACCTTCGGGGAAGGCGACATTATGTCGGCTGCGGTAAGGTGATCAGTGTTCTGGTGCTGTTTCATCATGCGACGAAGGTCGCCGTCGCAGACAATGCCGAGAATATGCGAATTGTCGTTGCTATCTACAACTACAGCGCATCCCAACCGTTTCGAAGTCATCTCAAGAACCGTCTCCCTGACCGAAGTGTCGGGCAGCACCAGCGGTTTCTCGTTTTGGCGGTAAAGGTCATCCACACGCATATACAGTTTCTTGCCAAGAGCGCCGCCAGGATGGAAACGGGCGAAATCGCGGGCCGAGAAATTACGACATTCTATCAACGCCACAGCAAGGGCATCACCCATCACCAACTGCGCCGTCGTCGATGCCGTGGGAGCGAGATTGTTGGGGCAGGCCTCATGGTCAACAGTGGTGTTCAATACAATGTCTGCTTGCGATGCGAGAAACGAATCAACATTGCCGACTATGGCGATAAGTGGATTGCCGAAATTTTTTATCAACGGTATCAAAACTTTGATTTCCGGAGTATTACCACTCTTGGAGATGCAAACAACCACATCCTCCTTTTGGACAATGCCGAGGTCGCCGTGGATGGCATCGGCAGCATGCATAAAAATTGCCGGAGTGCCGGTTGAGTTGAACGTGGAGACTATTTTGGTAGCAATATTTGCACTTTTTCCTATTCCGGTAATAACTACCCTTCCTTTGGTCAAAAAAAGCGTTTCAACAGCCTTGACAAAGTCATCATTTATATATTCTGACAGGTGTTCTATTGCTTTTTTTTCATCGTTAATTACCTGATATGCAATATTTTTTATTTCGTTAGGAGTTCTCAAATCAAAAAAAATTTGTCGTTTTAAAAAAAAAACGTAACTTTGTAAATCTTATACGCATGGTATAACGGAGCTCTAAACAGAAAATTATAAAAGGAGCAAACTTTATTTTTACACCAACGCCACATGGCCAACTTTAAACAACTATGGAGACAAATATTGATTTGAAACAGAAATTGAAGGACATCTTCGGCTTTGACAATTTCAAGGGCGACCAGGAACGCATTATTAAAAGCGTTCTGGACGGTAAAGATACCTTTGTGATTATGCCGACTGGGGGTGGCAAGTCGCTTTGCTACCAGCTGCCCGCAATGATTCTGAAAGGCACGACGATTGTTGTCTCCCCTCTGATTGCGCTGATGAAGAACCAGGTGGATGCCGTGCGATACACTTCAGGCAGAGACGCCGTGGCTCATTTCCTTAACTCGTCGCTTAACAAACAACAAGTCACAGAAGTTAAGGATGATTTGCTGCAAGGCGGTACAAAACTGCTTTACGTGGCTCCCGAAACACTGTCGAAAGAAGAGACCATAGATTTTCTGAGACAACTGAAAATCACTTTCTTTGCAATAGATGAAGCTCACTGTATTTCAGAATGGGGACATGACTTCAGACCGGAATACCGCAGACTGCGCAACGCCATCGAACAGATAAACAACAAGGTGCCGATTCTGACACTGACAGCATCGGCAACACCCAAAGTGCAGCAGGACATCATAAAGAATCTCAAAATGGAGGATGCACAAGTCTTCGTGTCGAGTTTCAACCGTCCGAACCTCTATTACGAAGTGCGTCCCAAACCGTCGGAGACACTGCTGTTGCACAAGGAAATCATCAAATTCATCAAGGAAAACAGTAACAAAAGCGGCATCATCTACTGTCTGACACGAAAACGTGTCGAGGACCTCGCGGAACTGCTTGTCATCAACGGCATCAAGGCCCTGCCCTATCATGCCGGTCTGGACCCTAAAACCCGTGCCGAAAACCAGGACAAATTCTTGATGGAGGAGGTTGACGTGATTGTTGCAACCATCGCTTTCGGAATGGGCATCGACAAGCCTGACGTGCGATTTGTGATTCACTACGACATCCCGAAAAGCCTGGAAGGATACTATCAGGAGACAGGACGCGCCGGTCGCGACGGAGGCGAAGGAAAATGCATTGCTTTCTATTCCGAACACGACGTGGAGCGGCTGTACAAATTCTTCACCGACAAGAATATCACCGAACAGGAGATGGCAGGCCAGCTGGTCCAAGAGATGGTGTCGTATGCCGAGAGTTCCATGTGCCGGAGAATGAACATCCTGCGTTACTTCGGAGAAGAATACACGGAACCGAACTGCGGCAACTGCGACAACTGCCTGCATCCGAAACCGCGTGTCGAAACAAAAGAGGAAATGGTCTATGTGCTTGAGACCATTATCGCTATGAAACAGGCCTTCAAAGCTAAAGAAATTGTAGATGTGATAATGGGACGCACAAACGCACATACACGCATTTACAAACACAATCTTCTGGATCAATTCGGCAAGGGAACTGACCGCGACGACCTGTACTGGAAAGCCGTCATCAGGCATGCCGTTTTTGAAAAACTGCTGGTTAAGGAAATCGAGATGTACGGTGTACTGAAACTGACACCGGCAGGATACAAATATCTGAAATCGCCCTACACGCTGATGGTTCCATGCGACCACGACTATACAAATACCGGCAATGACGACGACGACGACCTTGCAATGGGTGGTGGCGGCTCGGCAGCAGGCGACGAAACGCTTTATATTCAGCTGAAAGGACTGCTGCGCTCCATAGCACAGAAAGCAAACCTGGCGCCACACGTCATTTTCGAGGACCGCTCAATAAAGGACATGACCATACAGTATCCATGCACGATAGAAGAGCTGAGCCGCTGCACAGGTATCGGCATCGCTAAAGCCCAGAAAAACGGGGCCCCGTTCGTGGAACTGATAAAAAAATATGTCGAGGAAAACGAAATTGAAAGACCTCAGGATATTGTTGTGCGTTCGGCAGTGAACAAATCTGGACTGAAAGTTTACATCATCAAGGAGATAGACCGTCAGATGCCGCTCGAAGACATCGCCAGAGGAAAGGGTATCACGATGAAGGAACTTATAAGCGAAATGGAGAGCATCCTTTCGTCGGGGACAAAACTCAACATAGACTATTATATTGACGCTAACATTGAACAGGAGCATCAGGACGTACTTTTCGACTACTGGCACGATGCCGAAAATGACTCGTTGGAGGAGGCCTACGAGGAATTTGAGGACGATCCTGACTACACCGAAGAAGAGATACGACTGATGAGAATTAAGTTTTTGACAACAGCAGGTTTTTAACTTTTGTGTAATATTATGAATAATAGTGTTTTACCCCCCCCCGTAAAAATACTGATGCCTCCATGACAGTATCGCCTTAACAACGTAACAAGATTTTTTAAACAATATATTATTTATCATTAAAAAATAATTACAAAATGCGCGTATTAATTGCAAAAGACTACGACGAAATGTCTGTAGCGGCAGCAAATTATGTTGCCAAAAAAATCAATGATTTCAAGCCTACGGCCGAACATCCGTTCGTGCTTGGCTGTCCTACCGGAAGCTCACCTCTGGGACTTTACCAACACCTTATCAAACTGAACAAGAAGGGTTTGGTAAATTTCGAGAATGTGGTGACATTCAATATGGACGAATATGTAGGATTGCCCGTTGAGCATCCTGAAAGCTACCACAGCTTCATGTGGAACAATTTCTTCAACCACATCAACATCAAGAAAGAGAACGTACACATCCTTGATGGCAACGCTCCCGATTTGACTGCCGAATGTGAACACTACGAAGAACTGATTGCCCAGGCTGGCGGCATCGATCTGTTTATGGGCGGCGTCGGTCCCGACGGCCATATCGCCTTCAACGAGCCTGGCAGCAGCCTTGCTTCGCGTACACGTATCAAGACTCTCACAACCAACACCATCCAGGCCAACTGCCGTTTCTTCGACAACGATGAAAGCAAGGTTCCTAAGCAAGCTCTTACCGTAGGTGTCGGCACAGTGATGGATGCCCGCGAAGTGCTGATTCTCTGCAACGGTCCGAAGAAAGCCCGTGCCCTGCACCACATGATTGAGAACGGCATCAACCACATGTGGACCTCGAGCATGCTGCAGATGCACCCGCACGGCACCGTGTTCTGCGACGAAGAGGCCACCGTCGAACTGAAGATGAGCACTTACGAATACTTCAAGGACAAACAGCGTCTGGAAAAGACATTCGACCGTTTCATCAACTTCTTCGACTGCAAATAAACAATGAGATAAAATCCGATGATTAGTGGGTACAGAAACATTTTCTTACTCACTAATCTTTTTCATTTATTATCCACTAATCAAAAAACAAAATGAATTACAGAAATTTAACTTCCGAAGAGATAGAGATTCTAAAAAGTAGGGGCAACCGTTCCGAGGATTGGGGAAAAATCCATGTCGGCGACATTTTCGACCCTGAATGTCTTTATGGAAACTTCTTTGGAGGAGAAATATATCTGGGAGCCCTTTCCAAGGGTACCCTTCACGACGGCGACCTTGTTTTGCCCGAAGGTATAGAGTTCAGCATGCTGCGCGACTGCTGCATCGGTGAACACTGCGCCATCCATAATGTCAAAATGTTATCGGGCTACACCATCGGCAACAGCTGTCTGCTGTTCAACATCGACGAAATGACCGCCAGCAGAAGCGACACAGCAGATTATACTTGGCTGGAACCAATGAACGAGAACGGAGGCCGCAAAATATTGCCTTTCAACGGCATGACCATAGGCGACGCCTATATGTGGGCCCGCTTCCGCGGCGAAGCAAAGCTGATGGAAAAACTGGAAGAACTGACCCGCAAGGAGCTTAAAAGCCAGAAAGGTGGCTATGCATGGGTCGGGGAACGGTGCGTTATCAAGAACACCAAATGCATACACAACGTAGCGGTTAACAGCAGCACCGACGACAAGAGCCGCATTGAACAGTGTATCATGCTGAGCGACGGTGTTATAGGATTTGGCTGCAAGCTGGAATACGGCATCATCGCAGAGCGTTTCCTGCTCGGCGAACACGTAAAACTGGAATATGGTCTGAGACTGAATGATACCGTAGTGGGCGACAACTCGACACTGGCACGCTGCGAAGTGGGGTGCAACATCATCTTCCCGGCACACGAACAACACCACAACAACTCGTTCCTGATTGCCGCACTCATTATGGGTCAGAGCAATGTTGCTGCCGGAGGTACTCTCGGCAGCAACCACAACAGCCGCACGGCAGACAATGAAATCAGCGCCGGAAGGGGCTTCTGGCCAGGACTCTGCGTCAGCCTCAAACACTCAAGCCGTTTTGCCTCCTACTGTCTGCTGGCAAAGGGAGCCTATCCTGCTGAGCTTAACATCACCCTGCCCTTTGCTCTTGTAAATAACAATGCAGCCAAGAACTGCCTCGAAGTGATGCCTGCCTACTGGTGGATGTACAATATGTACGCCATGGACCGCAACAGCAAGAAATTCGCTGCACGCGACAAACGTGTTTACAAAGCACAGCATGTGGAATTCGACAACCTCGCACCCGACACAGCCGAAGAGATAATCATTGGCCGCGATCTGCTGCACCTCTGGACTGAGGAAGCCTATCGTGACGGCAAGAGCGAGATACTGGCGCACGGCATGGAGAAAGGCAAGCGCAAGACAGTGATTCTTAAAGCCGGTGAAGGCTATAACGCCTATCGCGACATGCTGGTCTATTATGCCATGAAGACCTTGGAGCCTGTTTTTGGACAGAATCTCCCCGACAATGGACTTGCTGAAGGAGAACGCGTGACGCGGTGGGTCAACATTGGCGGACAGCTTGTAGCGGAATCCGACATGAAGGCTCTGATTGCCGATATTGAAAGCGGCAAGCTCGACAGCTGGGATGCCATTCACAAACGTTTCGACATCCTGTGGGAGAACTATCCCGCCGAAAAACAACGCCACGCATATCAAGTGCTCTGCCACCTCTCGCAGAAGAAATCCCTCGACAGCAGCGAGTGGAACAACTACTTGGCTGAATACAAACGCATCATACAGTATGTTGCAGACCAGAAAGTTCTGTCGAGAAAGAAAGACGACGAGAACGAGTTCCGCAAAATGACCTACTGGAACGATGCTGAAATGCATGCCGTCCTCGGATAGAGTACGAATACTGCTATAATAAGAGAGGTGCCCTGAAAGGCACCTCTTTTTTTGTGGAGTAGATGGGACTCGTGGTGCAACCGTCGGCCTCGACGACAACCCGCCTCTTTGGACCATCTGCGACGAAAAAAAAGGAGAACGCAAACGCGTTCTCTTTTTTTGTGGAGTAGATGGGACTCGAACCCACTACCTTTTGATTGCGAACCAAATGCTCTACCAGATGAGCTACTACCCCGTAATTGTATCACCCAATATACGAGGAATTCTAATAATTATTGTTTGGGAGGGTTATTTTAAGATGAAAATCAATTCAAATTAATTATCTACTATCTACCAACGGTAAAAAAATTGGAGCCAATAGTGACACCTGAGTGAGAGGCACCCAATAGGCATCCAAGAGTTTGGCAAAAAAAATATACATAATTTCCCCATCCAAAATCGAGTTGGTAGATAGTAGATAGTTTATTCCGTTTGCTCGACAAAATTCAGAGGAGCTTAAGTTAAACTTTTTAGTATGTTTTTAAGGGAAAAAAGAACCTCCGGTGGGCGCCAGGGCGCCCGCCGGAGGGATGATTTAGAGTTTGAGGGCGCAAGGAGGGAAAAGGAAGGTGTGCGAGGGAGGGGGAACAAATGAAAAAAGGGGCTGTGTGAGCCCCTTTTGTGGAGTATATCGGAATCGAACCGATTACCTTTTGACTGCCAGTCAAACGCTCTAGCCAAGTGAGCTAATACCCCTTTTTTGCGGTTGCAAAGATACAACTATTTCTGAAACCGACAAAATAAATTTTTATTCTGCTGATTATCAGTGGTGTTTTTCTGCAAAACAGGAGACTGGCACCTTAAATCCAAATCGTGAAACTGGAGAATCAGATGTCCCAATTGATGCCTGAAAGCGGGTCGCCGCCCTGCGGCATGCGTGGGACAGAATCGTGCTGCTGCTCAGAGAGTTTCTGGGTGTATTCCAACTTCCTTTTCCCATTTTTCCACAACAAGACATCGAAATAGATGAATATCGGGAAACAGATACCCGCAAGAATCGACTGGTTCTCGCCCGAGGCTTCGGGAATCATCAGCAGCGCGTCGAAAGTGCCGTGGAGAAGCATCGGCACAACAAATGCCATAGTGAGGTTGTGCCTGCGGCGGTGCGGCTGGAACTTGGCAAGGGCGAAATAGTAGCCCATAGCCACACCAAACAGGAAATGTGCGGGAACCGAAAGGATGGCGCGCATGCCGCCGGTAAGCAACGACTCACCGAAACTCTCCTGCCCGAACACATAAACAAAGTTCTCGAGACCGGCAAAACCCAGTGAGACAAAAGCGGCATAGACAATGCCATCGAAATACTCGTCGAATTCCCTCGACTTCCAGACGGCAAGAGCCAGCAGCGTCAGCTTGCAGAATTCTTCCGAACATCCAGCGACAATGTAACCGTTATATGCACCGTCGATGAAACCCGGAAAAACGCCGCCGCCAATCAAATAATAAAGACTTGTCAGCCCCTTCTCAATAAAAATGGCTGGCAAAACAGATAAGCAACCAAAAAAGAAAGCTTTTATAAGCATCCACAGCGGCTCTTTCCCGAACTTGTCTTTTTTATAGACATACAACGCCAGCAATATAACAGGCAGCACAGCAAGAACAATGAGAATAGTGTTTTCGACAGAGGAAGACATAACAGTCGTTATTTCGTTGTTAATAATGTGCAAAGATACACAACTTTTGGCAAACGGGGAAAAATTTTTTATCCAATTTGAAAAATATGTGTATTTTTGCAAAAATTTTCAAACAGGAATTTATCAAAACAATTATTAATTAAACACATTATTTAACAATGAAAAAAACTATTCTCTCAATGGCAGCGGCAGCGCTGTTTTTCTTCGGATGGGGCAACGTTAACGCCCAAAATACCATTCTCTCCTGTGGTTTTGAAACCCAAGAAGAACTGGAAGGATGGCTAATCGTGGATAGTGACGGCGACGGTAACGGCTGGAACCTTGGTAGTTCACCCTCACTTTCTGTCCACTCCGGTAACTATGCAGCTTATTCTGCATCGTATGACAATAATACAGGTGCTCTGACTCCTGACAACTGGCTGATTTCTCCTGAAATCACTTTGCCCTCCGGCAACATCACCCTTTCGTGGTGGGCCGCTGGACAAGATGCTGAGTGGTGCGATGAACACTATGCCGTTATGCTCTCCACTACAAGCGGTGAGCCAACACTCGCAGACTTCACAGAAACCCTTTACGAAGATAATAGCGGCTCAGTCTATACAGAGAGCACCGTCTCGCTGAACGCATATGCAGGCCAGACAGTTCGCATCGCTTTCCGTCATTACAATATTACCGACATGTTCTATCTGAACATTGACGACATCAGCATCACCGCCGGCGGCTCTGTTGGAATTGCAAACGCCGACAACGTTGAGGCTACCATCTATCCCAACCCCACCAGCGACAAGGTCAACGTTGCCGCCGAGGGTCTCCAGAGCCTTGAACTGGTTGACATGACTGGCCGCACCATCGCCACCTCTACAACCAACAGCATCGACATGAGCAGCTTCGCCAACGGTGTTTACATGCTCCGCGTCATCACCAACGACGGTACCGCTCTCCGCAAAGTCGTAAAACAATAATTTAGATCTAAACCTCTTTTTCCGAGCCTCGAATTGCATGTTTCGGGGCTCGGATTGTTTATACAGCTTTCATGACGAAGTGCTGCCGCCATGTGTCGAAGACGCATCATCTCTATAACACCATACAAAGCAACCGCAGGAAACATAGTTTGGTTATCGAAAAGCCTTTACCGAATAAGTGTGTCGAAGTTACGCAACAAAAATATTTTGCGGGAATGAAATTTTTTCGTATTTTTGCACAAAATTTGAACGATAAAAGATGACCGGAAATATTACAAAAGTTGGTGTTTTTGTCCCCTGCTGCGTGGACCAGTTCGCTGCCGAAAGCGGGGTGCGTATGATGAAACTGTTGCAGGGCATGGGTCTGCAATGCCATTATCCCGAGGAGTTTACCTGCTGCGGAAAAAGCCTCTACCATCAGGGCGACCGCGACAGTGCCAAAAACCTTGGAGAGAAGATGATAGAGCTGTTCGACGACTGCAGCCACATCGTCTCGTGCGGCAGCGGATGCGTTACCTATATGAAAGTCCATTTCGGCAAGCTGTTCCACAACACCACCCTCCACAACAACTACCGCCAATTTGTTGACAAAACCTACGACTTGAGCGATTTTCTGGTCAACGTGGCCGGCTACCACCCCACTAATGTCAACTTTCACCACCGCGTGACTTTTATGGACCACTGCACCACCAGCCGCGACTATATCTGTACCGCACATCCCGAAAAGAAAGGTCTGCGCGACGAGCCGCGCCAGCTGCTGCGCGAAGTCAACGGCCTTGAACTCGTCGAGATGGAGCAGGGAGACGTATGCTGCGGCTACGGCGAGCAGTTCGCCAACTACTTCACCCCCATCTCCGACAGCCTCGCCAAGCGCAAGGTGGACAACGCCATCGCCACAGGCGCCGAATACATCGTCTCGACAGAGATGAGCTGCCTGCTGCACCTTCGCTCGTACATAGAAAAGAACAACATGCCAATGAAATGCCTGCACCTTGTTGATGTGCTATGCAATGAATGACGAATGTATAAAACTATGGGGGCGCCGCTATAACAGCTATGCCTCCTATTTCAAGAAGAGTTATGGCGAGCGGCTGCAGAAACTGTCGATAGACGCGGGTTTCTCCTGTCCCAACCGCGACGGCGGAAATCGCGACAACGGAGGCTGCACTTTCTGCAACAACCGCGCCTTCAACCCATCCTACTGCACACCTGAGAAAAGTGTCGGACAACAGCTTGACGAGGGCATCGAATTCCACGAGCACCGTT
>JAEEGL015767614.1_pt1 | contig 22323 bp, 30 predicted proteins | sample 9134231 | NCBI WGS metagenome assembly JAEEGL01 (sample SAMN16246548, study PRJNA631951) | gut metagenome | biome: gut microbiome; feature: rumen; material: fiber-attached | host: Bos | place: Iran: Karaj | collected 2018-10 | reverse complement strand
GCTAATTATTTTGTAAAACTGTTAACGGTTACTAATGGTACAAATACGGTGCCTGTCTACCTTATTGGTTATGAACTTTCGATTAAAGGGTATGCAAACTCTGTTGTTTTGTTTAATACCACGGGCATAAATTCGACCGAGGCACTTACAGAGGTCGCTAAAATGTCGTATGCACAGTTATTTACCCTTAATTACAATGCAGAAATGGCAGAACTGCTGCCTCCTGATAAGGATGATACCACAGAATCCGAACAGGTTTCTGAAGATGCTATCGAAGATATAGCACCCGATGAGTATATCGTACCTGCTACAACGGTTGACGAAGATAATTACGATGAACTTGAATACAGTGAAGATATTTCAGAGGAATTCGAGGGTGACGAGGAAGAAGATACGGAAGATGAGTATGTTGAGCCTACCATGCCTGAAGATGCAGAAACTACTTCCATGGATATAAGCATTGACTCTGACTATTCAGACGGTGTTATGACTGTCACATGGGATAATACATCAACACTTATCGAGTGTCGTTTATATGACAGCTCAGGGATTGTTATGTATGAGGCTGACGGTTATGACATAGGATCTGCTACGATTCCTTTAGGAGAGGTTTTATCGGGAGATTACACACTTGAAATTACCGGAAAAGATTATGGCGAGATAAATTATTCAGTGACGGAGAGATAGGTTCATGTTTAATAAAAACAAAAAATCAACAGAGCAGAAAAAACAAGAGGGGGACACAAGAGCCAAGATTGTTTTATACAGTTTAGCTCTTATGGTAGTCCTTATATTGCTGTTTTGTGGGATTAGTTACATTACGGGAAACCGAAATAATGTATCTGAAAGCGAGGACGGAGAATACTCTGAGACAGAGGATATATTTTCAGTTGACGAACAGACAGAATATGACATTTATCTGCCGGACATATTGAAAGATGAAATGGATCCTTATGAGTATGTTCCTCAGTATAACATGCCGATAACAAGGGATATTCCCGGCGCAAATGCCTCTATTGATGTAGTTGATGTTAAAGATACATATTACGGAACAAGATATTTTGAAACAAAAATAGGCGATTATCTGGATGCTGTATTTTTATATGACATTTTTGAGCAGGAGTTAACCTCTGAACTCATAAATACTTATAATCTGCAGGGTACATTATCAACGATAAAAGCAGAATTAGGTTATCTTAACGGTCAGAAATGGCATGAGGTAGTATTTTGTTGCCATAATGACAAATATGATAGTAATTACTATATTGTTACATTCAACAACATGAAAATTTATATATGCGTAGGTTTTACAGACCCGACATATGGCGATTATGCAATTCAGCTTGTTGAGAAAGAAATACTTACCTACCAGGAATACTCAGAGGGTGGCTCTGCGTCAAACAGCGATTCGCTGACAGACGGTATTCCGAGTACAGTGGAAGAGTATGTTACAAGCGGGTATCTTCAATCTGAACAGGATGGCATCATCCTAAAAGATACTTATTATGATTCACTCGATTTTGGGTCTTTATTTGATGGCACCAGTGCTCTTTATCCATATCTAAGAGTTGATTATTATCCTGGCGATGCAGAGATCACCTCTATTACTTTAAAAGACATCAGTAGTAATGGAACAGTTACTATCGAACCTTCGTATGATTATATTTTAGGTAATGATGGTGTTCCGGGCATAATATTCATAGATGTTACAAAGATTGACAAAGATGGTCTTTATCAGATTTTCTTTACAAGTGAAACAGAGATGGTAGAGGCTACTTATGTGGCATCTACAGAGGAAATGAAAGAGAAATTAGAAGAACAGGGGTACACATTTGTTTATGAGAATCATATGTTCGATGCGTACTCTGATGATGAACCTATACCGGATTATCTGCTTGAAGGAAGAATGGATAGTGAGGATTCGGAAGAATCAGGTGATGAGGATTAGTCTTATATGGCCGATTTAACAAATGAGAGTAATGACCTTGAGGAACTTGCCAAGCAGATATCCAAGGAGACTGCCGGCGTTGCCAAAAGGAAAATATCTCAAAAAGGCAAAGAAGCATTAGCAGATGTAATAAAAGCAGCATCGGGAAAAGCGACTGCTGGTGCCGCCGCCGCAACAGGCGGTGTGGCAACAGGCATTGCCCCGGTGCTTTTAGTTATTGTTGTTGTTTTACTTATTCTGATAATTATTCTTTTTATTGCCACCGCAGAAAATGAAGAGTCTGAATTTTCGTCTCAGCTTGGAGCGATATCTGAGGCTTTTGGAGTTGATCCCGAGGCGGCTGAGCTGTTGTATGGTGTATCATGGGAAGAATTTAGTCAGCATTTAGGTTATACAACGGAAGATATGTACTGGCTTTACGATAATGGGCTTCTTGATTTTGGCGATGGTATGTTCGGTATTCTTACCGACCATGAGCTGAAACTTATAATAGACGAGTGCTATGCCAATTTACCACCTGTAAATACGGCATTTACTCTCCATAGGCATGATGTATATACCGTCGATGATGATGGAAATTTAGTACCTGCAGACGATCTTCCGGCGTATCTTGAGGGAATTGACAGATGTTTTGACGATAATGTATGGAATGTATCATCTGAATCTGATGATGAGGAAGGCGATACTGAAGATAGTGATGGCGATGATACAGACGATGATATCGACAATGATTCTACACCATGGGCAAGAACTATCTTTCTTAACTGCGATTTTGAAAATTCCGGGACAACTGTTAAGCATAAAGTGTATTATGGCCAGACAGAGTGCTCTGTGAGCTACAACAATATTCGTGATGAATACAGTACAGAGTGGCAAGTGGCAGCAGTTTTATGCATTATGCGAGGCATGACTGAAAACTCTCAGTGGGGTAGTGAACTAACCGAACAGCCTAACTTTTTAAAAAAATGGCTTAAACCGATTTTTGGAGGGACTGTTAGCGATAATAGATTACAAAACTACTTTCTTACAACAAGCGATATAGGGGAAATTTGCGATATCCTTAGTTATGACTTTGAGTATTACTATGATGCAGTAGAGAATGGCAGAAGTTTGTTCAGTGACGGCTCTGTTAGCAGTAATGCTCCTGATAGGCAGGATTATTCGTGGTTATATTATGATATTGATAGTGACTGTGAAGAGAGTTTTATTGGTAATGCGTATCCGGGATATAGCACTGATGATGGTCTGAATATAGATTCTATAATCGCAGATAACGGAACGAACAGTTATTTCCGTACTTGCCGTCTACCTATAAGTTCACCAAAATCTATTACGAACAGCTATGAAACAATAGTATACATAGTTGAGGATATTAGCGGGGATACATCAAAGGCTGCTAAATATGCTCCATACACCTATGAATACGAAGCATCTCGTATGGGTGGTGTAATAGTAGCAAGAATGATCCATCTTACTCCCCATAATTTTTACAACGAATGTATGTCCGTGACAAATAATAACTTTGACTGGGATCTGTTTCTTATGATGCTCTCTCAGATGCCTCAGTCAGAGGGGCTCTATGAGAAGTACGCTCATTTGTATGAATTATATCAGGCTACAGAGAGTGATAATGAGATGTCCCTTACTACATATCAAAGAGAGGGCGAGTTTGATGCTTATGGCGTCGTAATTGGCAGTGAAAACCCTAACTATACACCAATGGATATGCTTTCGTTCTTTTCTGTTGGAGAGATGTATGTAAGTAGTTATCTTACATCCGATGGTACTACTGTTGATGCAAATGTAGTTTTTAAGTTCCTTCCATCGAGTTTTATGGACTTAAGTGAGAATAATGGCACAGATAACCTTACTGAAACTCAGCTTGAAACTCTTGCCGATAATTTAGGCTTATCAGATGTATGGAAGAACTCTTTGCGTGGTGCCAAGTGGTATTACGATGCTGGTTATACGGGTGATTTGGCGGCATTTTTAGCCATCATACAGACAGAAGGTATGGATGGTAGTGGTAGCGTCGGTTCATGGGATTGGCAGGCGGGCTATACCTATAATTTCATTAACTGGAGTGGTGGTAGCTTCACTAAAAAGCCATACTGCGTTCACTTGAACGATGGGACGGTAGAGGTTGTTCATTATTCTGATTTATTTGATTATATCCATAACAAAATGCCTTTTCTTGAATCGGCTATCCTTACAAGTTATTCGGAAACATACGGTGTTTCATGCTCCGACATATATGATTTGGTTGAAAATGAGGGGGCATTCGCTATTATCCAACATTACCTTAACGGTGATAGCAATAAAACTTGGTGCAGAACAAATGGTGAGGGATTTTTCTCTGTAAACAGATTTGAAGACTACTATGAGGTTGTTACCAGCAATTCATCATATATGGAGGATCTTCGTGCCAAGTGCGGATATTTTACCTCGGCACAGATAACAGACGAGGATATTTCATGTTACTGCCTATATCTTCAGATGAAAGATATATACAATAACTATCTCAATAGCGAACAGAACAGCTTTTTCCTTATGTGTTGGAACGGTATTCCTGTTGATAGCGAGGGATTTCCTTTATATAAAACGCAGGAAGATGTTGAGGCTTATGAGGCAGAAACCGGTGCGTTTATTTCAAACAGTATAAGTCATTCATACTGTCCTTGGTTTGGTAATGCTATACCATCTGAAGGAACTGAACACTGGGCTTATTCATGTGCAAGTAAAAGAGATAATATCGCACGGGCAATGAATCAGATTTATGGTGATAGCATTGTTTATATTCCCCGTTCATCACCGTTTGGATATGGCGTGGGTGGTCCCGAAGAACTACTTGCTGCAATTAGAGCGTGTGAGGATATACCTTACAGTTTTAATTACATATATAACGGAGGCGATGGCTTGGATTGTCATGCGTATACCTGGTACGTGTTAAATAAATTGCTTGGTTATACTCAGATTCCAAGAAATGGTTATGATCAGGCTTCGCCTGAATATTGCTTATATACGCTCACAGATTATTCACAAGCCTCTCCAGGAGATATCCTTGTTTGGATGTGGGCTGATGGCACTTTGGAGCATACTGCTTTTTTGGTAGATCCGGCAACCGGGGCCTTTGCTGAATGTTCCCCATGGCAAAATGGATGTACAGATGCTGATAATATACAGCTTTTAACAATATACGGTAAGTGGTGGGGAAGTTCACCTCAAACCCCATATAGCAAAAATAATCCGGCACCAGTTTCAAGAGGGTCCCATGTTGGCGGGTATATGTATATATGCCACTATGGTTTAATGGAGTAGGAGTTTTTAGCAGTGGTTGAATATGTAAGCCAAATGGTGTATAGTATAAGCATATAAATTATTATTTTTTATCTGTTTATTTCTTTATTAACAAGAAATTTAGTTTAAATCCCAATTTGGGTATATTATAAAAAATTGTCTGACTTAAAAAGACTTACCGGTGGTAAGTCTTTTTTAATGTCAGTTTATATATATTATTAAATGGCTTGAACAAGGCTATTTTTTAAATCAAAAAATAAATATAGGGCCATATCGTGACGGCTAATTGTAGAATACACTTTGCCGGCACGACGGCATTGCGAGGGTATTCTGCGACACCATTAGGCTTATTCGAAGGTGTATAAATATACTTGTAGAAACTCCACTTGTCAGGTGGATTAACCAAAAACATCCCCCTGACAAGAGAGTTTTTCTCTTTGGGTGTTTTTATCACAAAAAAGGAGGAACGCCCTATGGAGAATCTAAAAGATAGTCCAAAAGAAATTGCCCAGGCGTATATTGACGCTTATGGCAAAGACGCACTTGAGAGATTCAAAGAAGAAAGTGCAGATTATAAGAAAATGAGCAAAGACGAGCGACAGGTTTATGGCATCTTAAATTCTTTCGTTAAGCATGAAGAGTTTACTGAAAGGCTTAAAGAAGGAGTAGATAAGGTCTTTGCAGATGGAAAATTTAAGGAATGGCTTAATTTCAGCAAAAAATTTAGCACTTATTCATTTAATAACTGCATCAATATCTTTGTGCAGTGTCCTAATGCCAGTATGGTAGCAGGTGCAACTAAGTGGAAAGAGCTTGGCCGCACAATTCTACCGGAGCACTTTGGAAAAGGTATCACCATATCGGTTCCAAATCTTCGTGAGTTCACCGACGAAGAAAAGTTAGAAGACTACCTGGCTAAACAAGTGGCTATGGGTTATCTTTCTGACGATGAAGCCGATAAGTATCGAGAGGCATTTTCAGAAGGTGAATGCATGAAAATAATAACTGGCTTTTCTTATGCAAAAGTCTATGATGTTTCAATGACTACCGGAAAAGAGCTTCCTAAGAATGAGGCAAGGGAAAATCTGAATCTTTGTCTTGATGATTTTGATAACATCATAAAGGCTCTTTGCGAGGTAAGCAGAGAAAATAATGTGCCTATCACTTATGCACAGAAAAACGACGGACGGCTTGATAATGCCAACGGATATTTTTCTGCCGCAGAGAATAAGATCGTTGTTCGTGGTTGCGATTACGAGGGTGAGCCTCGATCTCAGGCAGATGTAGTTCGTACTACAGCTCATGAGATGGCACATTCGATGCTGCACGGCGATGAAATGCTTACGGCAGGAGTAGACAGTTCCGATAAAGCCTTTAGCGTATCTGATAAAGAGATAGAAGCAGAGGGAACAGCTTTACTTGTATGTGAACATATCGGCTTTGATAGTGGGGCCAACACATACGGTTACCTTGCCTCATACCTTCCTGAAAAAACAGAAGATAGAGTTGAGGTATTAAAAAGAGCAACGGATAAAATACTTAAATGCTCTGCAGAAATAAACGCCCGTTTTGACGAGGCTTACAAAAATGTAACGACGCAGAGACTCGAGTCTGCGATAGCCTAACAGTTGTTGTACTGAAGTCTACCGGCTTTTGCTTCCACTTGTCAGGTGGATTAACTTAAACATCCACTGACAAGAGGTTTTTCTCTTTGGATGTTTTTATAAAAAAGGAGAAAAAAATGGAAGAAAAGAACGAAGAAAAAGAGTGGCTTGAAGAGTTAGTCTCTGAAAAAATTAATGAAGTATTTCTTGCTTATCAAGAAAAAGAGGGTATCACCGATGGTGGTATTGAACCGTGGCTCGAAGCCATCACCCTTGAAAATATTATACGGAATGTCGCAGATTTTGTGGTCGAGTCCATGAAAGACGCTCCGAGAGAGAAGGGGGTGTGATGCTATGGCAGCGGATTTAACCCACATTTGGAAAGTAGGCCAGGAAGTTCGATATAAGTCAGTTGACGAAGAATTGGAATGGACTACCGGACAAGAAAAGATAAACTGGCATAAGGGAAAAGTTAAAGAGGTTTATCCAGACCATTTAATCGTAGATGTTCCTGACATTTGCGACCATTTATGGTTTCAAGATAATTTTAACTTGGATACACTTTATCCCGAGTACAACTTTTCTAATTAAATTATTAAAAATATAAGGAGGAAGTGAATTATGAATACATTCACTATATATCAGTTGGAAGAGCTTTTTGTTCGACCTGCCTTACTTATATAGGAAAAAGTTTTTATAAAATGCGATCAGTTTTAGTTTATGAACTTTAGATGGTGGCATCATATTGTGTTATAATTATTAAAGGAGGTGGTCTTTTATGGAGATTGACCGCAATGGTTTATTGCTTGATAAAAAAGTGGATATGGATTTTTTAAAAAGTCTCACTCCACAATATTTTAAAGAAAACAATTACATAAAATTTGTAATCGATGGTACAAATAATAATGTAGTTGTAGGTATGGAGATTCATAGGGATTGCTTGGGAATTTTAGCTGAAAACAGAGAATATTCTCTTAATTTTGATGAGAGTGATGTCTGGGGAGGTAATTTATACTATGATGGTACAATTAAGTGGACATCGGCGTTGAATGACTCTAAAAATCTCAGGATGAGAGAGTGGGGAGATTCTCCACGAGAGATTGTAAATAAAGATGTAATCTCCCGATTAACAGCTATATTAAAAAGCAAAATCGCCTTTTAAGGAGAACTTTTATGGAAAAGATTAAATTTGAAGATTTTATAAAGACTTACCCTGACATTAACGATTTCGATGAGGAAACGGCAACTGTTTGGAGAAACAGGCATCGATTTACTTTTATCCAGCAAATGAGTGATGTATGGGGGGAAGCTGAAAAATGTATATCCTTAAAAAATAATGGTGAACAACAACAACTTGAGAGGCAGGTTAAGGTATTCGTGAATACTGTTAATGCTGTTTTGACAGACCCTAAGTTAACAAAAGGGTCGAAAGAAGAGTTAAGGGCTTCCGAGTGGGAGTTATTAGATTACTGTGTCTGGAATAATGAATGTAAGAATAAAGATCCGTTAGGTTGGTTTGATCAATGGATGTATGATTACAATTTTGATTTAAGGGCATAGTAGACGATTAATTACAGCCAATCGCAGAAATGTGGTTGGCTGTTCTTTTTTTATTGATTTTGGAGAGTTGTTGTTGTAATATATACATATACATATGATATTTTTCTTATAATAAACTTTCATTTTTTGAAAGCTCAGCAATAAATCCGATTTTATCGGTAATTTTGTAATTTATAAGAGAATGTAACGGCACGGACAAGCGTTCGTGTTTTTTTATTTTAAGAACTCCACAGACAAGGTGGCTATCAAATCCTCCCACACTTGTCTAAAGTGGGAGTTTTTTTCTTTTTAGGAGGAGATAAATATGGCAGAAAAAGAAAAAATAACAATTAAAATTTTAAAAGTAAATGGCGAAAATGCCACAGTAGAATATGCTGATGGTAAACGCCAGGAGGTCATCCTTGCAAAATCTGTTGCGGATTCAGTTTCCGTGGGACAAAGAGGACTTGCCTTGATTGTTTCGAAATTTAAAGGGGTAAATAACGGTTACGATTACATCGTAAACAGTTTTTCTCCTTTAGAAGAGGAACAGGAAGCCGAAAGTGACCTTATGGTTGCTGATTTCTTTGAAAATGAAGAGATTCTTTTCGAGGAAAAACCGGCAGAAACCAGCAAGAAAGCCTCAAAAACAACAAAAGAAAAAGAAATACCCTTAAAAAGTGATAATGATTTATCAAAGTCACTTAATGAGGAGCAAAGGGCAAGATTTAATCAGATTGTCAAGATTGCTAAGTCCTTTGGGGCAGATTGCAACAACGAGATAATCGAAACCCTTGCAGTTTCAAAAGTTCTTCTTCAGTCAAATTGCCGAGAGGCAATCTTGCTTAATGTAGCTGAAGAGAGCTATGAAAAATTAAAAGAGAAAGGAGTGATCTAATGACAACTTATTCAAACACAATTTTTATCGGCGGTTCCAGAGAGCATATGCTTAATCTGGCATCAAAGATATTAAACATTGAAAATGATAAGTTAATCGGACACCCCGATTTTCTTTTAATAGAAAATCCGGAGGTTATTGGGGATATAGAGCCAATCATTGAGATGGCTTTTTTAAAACCGATAATATCCAAAACAAGGATTTTTGCAATCGAGAATCTTGGTGGCTTGAATGCGAATGGCCAGGATCGATTGCTTAAGGTTTTAGAGGATGCAGACTGCATTATTCTTGCGACAGAAAATGGTGGGCATATTTTACCTACTATCTATTCAAGGATGAGCAGGGTTTATCCTTCAAAACAAAATGATAAATCCACAATCGAAGGGGCAGCAGCCGGAAATACGAATGTTTTGTTTGCTCCTGAGATTCTTAGGGTTTATCAAAAAGTGGTGACGGCTATTGATACCGACGCAAATCTTTTAAAGGCAGTAAACATTATGAATATAAAGTGTACTCCCTCAATTAAAGAAGAGCGTGATATCATTGGTCTATTTAATATCATCGCAAATGTGTGTTACGCATATTATGCAAAACATACCGGTGTGACGGTAAAAACACCATCAAAATTAAATAATTCTTATGACGAGGAAGCCCTCTTGGATTCTATGGTAAGGGCTGAACAAATCGTAAGAAATGTAAAAAACGGATATTCCTATACGAAAAATGATTTGTATAGGGATATTTACTTTATTCAAAAAAATATAAGGAGGAAATAACTATGGCAGTTGATGAAAGAATTGCTATAAAATACCGTCCTCATAATCTCAAAGAGATGAGAGGACAGGACGAGAATCTTCGGATTCTTCGTCAGCAAATAAAAAACAATAATCTCCCCAAAGCAATGCTTTTATGGGGAATAAGAGGTACAGGCAAAACCACAACGGCAAGAATGATAGCCGAATGGGTTAACTGCGAAAACCCATCAGAAGATGGTCCGTGTGGATGTTGCCGTAACTGTACGGCAATAAGAACTGGGGGATCTTTTGATGTAATAGAGCTGGACGCAGCCTCAAATAATAAAGTCGAGGATATGACAAGGCTTATCAAGGAAATAGAGCCTATACCTTCTCAGATGAAAAAGAGGGTAGTCATTCTCGACGAAGTACACAGATTGTCGAAAGACGCTTTTAGTGTACTTTTAAAAACCCTTGAGGAGCCACCGGCTCATGTAATATTTATTTTCTGTACGACAGAGAGGGAGAAAATCCCATCTGCCATACTGAGTAGACTTATTCAGTATGAGTATAGAACTCTCGATCTTAAGACTATCGCAAGTTATCTTGTAGAAGTTGCAGAGAAAGAGGGAGTTACTCTTGAGTCAGACGCAAGTAAGACACTTGCTGTGGAGTCGGGAGGTAGCATGAGAGATGCCCTGACCATGCTTCAGGCATTTATGTCTGAAAAGGTTGTAACAGACCAAATGGTAAGGGACCTTTACGGTATATCCTCGGTAGAAGAAACACTCGCTGTTGCAACGGCTGTTGCAGAGAACAACTCTCAGGTGGTTCTTTCATATATTGAGGAGATGTCTCTTAATCAGCTTAAAAACCTGGTTAATGCCATCATAGGAGTATTTCTGAATGTTATGTATTATAAAATATCAGGAAAACTTCCCGATGGAGAGGCACTCTCTGAAGGCGTTAAGGCAATATCAGTTGATGAGTATAAACTCAGTAAGCTGATAAAGAAACTGGCTCCCATATCTGTTATGGAAAATGACAGTGTGATAAAAGCCAGTCTTTTAGCATTAACAGCCAAAAACACAGAGGATACCGTCATAGAATCTCTTATGGGCAAAATAAAGGCCCTTGAAGAGCGTCTAAACGGTCTTGAGGGTGGAACACCTATAATGGCAGTAGATGCTCAGAAAGATGGCTTAAATAAGCTCGAAAAGGCTCCGGCGGTTAGTGCTGAAGAAGTACCCGAGGAAGCAGAATCGGCAGCTGAAGAAGAGGCAGATACATCGGTTGAGGAAGAAAAGCCTTTACAGATGGGTAAAGCTCTTAGTTTGGCAGATCTAAAAAAGAGTTTGAAAATGCCGGGAAAAGAGAAGGAATCCGAAAAAGAGGCACCTACCACAGAATCTTCTGAACTTGCAGATGGAGATGTGGAAGATGAACTACCTGACGATGACTTCAACGAAGAGTTTCCCGGCTGGCTTTAACAAGAATGAAGATAATCCTTATGTAAGTGTTGTTAAGACTTTAAGTGGTTTTAAACACATAAAGGATTTACCCATTCTTAAACGCCTTGAAAACTTAGTTATCGGGCAATAAACAAAAATGGGGATAGCTGTTGCGATTCCCCCTTTTTGTTTAAAAGAAAAAGTCGCAAGATTTGTAATAAATCGAAAAGACTGAAAGGAAGGGTATATTTATGACAAAAGAAGAAAAATACCTTTTGGCTTGTAGATTTGCAATAGACAAGCTAATAGAAAAAGACAGTGTTTATTGTGATATTAAAGATGATTCAGGTAAGTGGGAGAGCATACCATGGTTCGAAATAATTAACTGGATTGATGAGAAGTATGGTATAGAGAAAACTTACATTCAGACTCGTTATGTTTCTAAAGGTATGAGTCATAGTAATCCAATAAAAAATCTAGATCTTTAAGAGAAAGGAGATAGCCTATGGCAGACAGAATAATTGCACTTTCGGAAGGAGGTGGCATGGGAGACAATCTGTATGTCTTTGCTACTAATGTAAGTGAGGATACATTACAGAGCATGGAACGGCTTTGTCAGCAAATGCTGAAAAAAGGCTACGACCATGAGGAACTTCCTGTCTGGGCAACAATTTTGGATAACGGGAATAATCACAGTTTTTCGTATGTTGATGAGCATGTAAATGTAAGTCCTTATGGAAAGGCATCTTCGTGGTTAAAAGAACGATATCCGGAATGCAAAGAAATCTATTATTTACAAGGAGGAAAAAATTATGAACAGTAAATTTTTCAAGGCAGTTGTACTGCCAAAGTTTAATGGCAAGGACAGACAGCAGTATGTCTTAAGCCAAAATTTTAAAAGCATTGAAACGGCTCTTGCTTATGCAAAAAGAGAGTCCTATTGCGATGCTAAAATTCAGGTGAGAGAATACTCATCGCCAGATGATGTAGATTTTCTTCACACTGAAAGGGATAGAGGGATTGTTGTACTTGAGGAATTTTGCAAGTATGATGAGTGCCCTTGTCACTCATGCAGAAATGCACACGAGTGTGATTATAAAAATCTCACTGAAGAATGTGCAACCAATAACTATAAATTATTTATTAGTAAATAAAAAGGAGGCGATAATATGCTATATATAGCAGATATTAAGGATTGTGATATTCTTAATGGAACAGGTCTTCGTGTTTCTGTATGGTTTCAGGGATGCGAACATCACTGTGAAGGATGTCAGAATCCTCAAACATGGGACCCGGAAGCCTCGAATATAGCACTTGATGAGGATGCCCTTAATACAATAAGGGCATATCTTAGAGAGTCTCATATAAAGGGCCTGACTTTAACGGGTGGAGATCCTTTTTTTATGCCCAGGATAGAGGAAATGCTTTCCTTCGTCAAGCAGATAAAAGAGGAGTTTCCAAATAAGGATATCTGGGCTTACACAGGATATACATATGAGGAGTTACTTAAGCACTCAGTGGCAAAGAAGATTCTTGATAAAATCGATGTCCTTTGTGATGGAAAGTTTGAGATCGCAAAGAGAGATGTCGATACACACTGGGTTGGCTCTACCAATCAAAGAGTAATTGATGTCAAGAAATCTTTGGAGCAGGGAGAGGTTGTGCTTCTTAATGTATAAGTAAAATTTTTATATAGGGCCATATTCGTGACGGCTAATAGTGGAATACACTTTGCCGGCACGACGGCATTGCGAGTGTATTCTGCGACACCATTAGGCTTATTCGAAGGTGTATAAATGTATCAAAAAACATTTTAAAAATCAGAAAGGACTCGCATATGCGAGTATGGTAAAAAATATGAAGAACTTTAAAGAGTTTATAGGAACCGTCTGTGAATATCTTGAGAGAAGATTTCCTGGGACGAAGGTTGACACCAGAAATGTAACAAGGAACAACGGGCTTGTTTTGCACGGTGTTTATTTTACAAGTTCAACAGTTAGCCCCACGGTATATTTGGAGAATTTCTACCACTATTATACAGAGGGCAGGGGCCTTGGAAACATTCTTGATGATATAGGCTCTATTTTTGAAGCTAATATGGCTGAAAGTCGAAATATGAGTTCGATAGATACGTCATTCTTAAAGGATTTTGAGAAAATCAAAGATGGCATAGTACCCAAGTTAATAAATGCCGAGCGAAACGAGGCATTACTTGATAGTGTTCCTCACTACAAGTTATTTGACCTGGCAGTTATCTTTATATATTGTTTCACTAATGAGAGTGAGCTTGGTAAAAGGCTTAACGCCATTGGCGAAGACTGTTTTCCAAACATCACAATTGATAATGAAATGATGGTCAAATGGGGCAAAACCACAGAAGACCTTACCGCTCAGGTAGAAAAAAATGCGGTGAATGGATTTGAGCCTGCATTGTATGATGTGGAAGAAACACTCCTTGCAGGTGGAAATTACATTAGATGTACAAATCTTCTTGAGGAAAGCAATATTCTTGAAAAAAACATTTACATCGGTGGTTATGCAATACCTGCTATGTACCTTTTATCAAATAAAAGAGGAATGTGGGGAGCAACTTCCATTAGAGATAATTGTTTACTTAAGAGGGTTGCAGAGAGACTTGATTGTTCTTTCTATATAATTCCATCCTCAATAAAAGAAGTAATTCTTGTTCCGGAGACACCTTATACCTGCATGGGGCCACTTTATGATATGGTTAAGGAGGTAAATCAGACACAGCTTGCACCAACAGAGGTGCTTTCTGATTCGATTTACTTCTTTAATAAAGATATTGGCGAACTTAATATATGTGATAAGCCAATATTTGAGGTAATTGCAATGTAAATTTGTATAAGGTTGTCGTTTTTAAACAAACGGCAACCTTTTTTATTTTTAATTTTAAAAAGAAAGGAGGGTGTGCTTATGAGTACACTTGATTTAACAGTGTTAGAAAATATGAGCGACAAGGAGGTTGTAGATTATACATATCTTAACGCTACAAAAAACGAAACAAGCGAATATCTCGCTGAGCTGTTGCTCAATACGAACATAACAGTCTATAAATCTTTCGAGAATATGGCTAGTAGGTACTTGTCGGAGAGTGACGATTTCCGCAAAGGAATGGACTACGCTCTGGCACAGCTCACAGAGAGAAACCTGCGAGAAATTGCAGAAGATATTTTAAGAAGAAGGAAGTAAAATATTATGATGAAAAATAATTTTATTGATGTAATTAAAGATATAAACGGGCCACATTTATCATGTGTGGCTTGTTTATATCCCGAAAAATGTTATAATAAATGAGACGGAGGCTCGTTCTATGAATGAAGAGATATTAAATGATATTTTAGACGCTGTACAAGGCGTAAATACAAGACTTGATAAGATTGACGCCAAGGTAGATAGCCTTGAAACCAAGGTGAATAGCCTTGAAACAGAGGTTAGATCGGTCAAATTAACTATCGAGAATGAGATAAGACCGAATATAGCGGAAATTGCTTCTTGTCATTTAGACTTATCTAAGAAGCTTGATGCTGTTACAGCATCATATGAATCATATTCTGATTTAAAGATTAGGGTTCGAGTGTTAGAAAGTCAGATGCGAGAATTGCGAATGGCTCAATAATAATGAGAATATAATATAATAAAGTCTGTCATACACTTAATTAGTGCGTGACAGACTTTATTTTTTTTGTTCTGATGAGAGCAGGGGCATTTTAGATATTCGTTTTCGGTTTTCACTTGATTTAGTGTAATAATGCGATGAAGTAGCAATACTTTCATGCCCGAGAACTTCCTTGACCGCCTCGATATCACCGGTTTGCTCATATATCTGTGTTCCCCGTGTAGAACGGAGGTTATGGGGATGTATTTCATTTCCTTTGCCAAAAGCAATGGCTGAATACTTTGTCAGCAATTTTTCAACGCTTCTAACTTCTAATCTCTGAGTATTCCAGCTGACAAATAAAGCCTGTTGTTCTTCATCGCCTTTAAGAAGGTAATTACGGGAGTAGGAGAGGTAGGTATCTATTGCCCGTTCAACATCTTCTCCGATGTAAACATGATCTTCTTTACCACCTTTTCTTATGATTTTGATAATCGTTTCTCCGGTTTTTACATCGGAGCATATATCGTTTAGATTTATGCTTACAAGCTCTGATACTCGCATACCCGTACCAAGTAAAATCATTACAATGCAATAATCACGGTGTTTTACAGTAGGATGTATTGCCTGCTGCCTTTTTGTGAGTCCTTCACCGGACTCAATTACATAGAGCAGTCGTTCAATTTCGTCTTCATTGAGAGCAAAAACCTCTTTTCTCGGTAATTTGGGTAAAGTAACCCCAATCGTAGGGTTTTTGTCTATCATGTCAGATTTGGTAAGGAATGCGAAAAATGCCTTTATTGAGGAGATTTTTCTTCTTTTGCCGGATGCAGAGTTATGGTTGTATCTTACATCGGTTTCATAGTCTGTTAACCAGTCTTTATATTCGTTTATATCAAGTAAAGTTAACTCATCCAAAACATCCAGGGAAATATCTTTTATGTCTGTATCGTGGAGAGACGGGACTTTCTGCGTCAAAAACAGTAAAAATCCTTTAATATCCTTAGCAGTCTGATATTGTGAGGATCTGCGGTATACATCGGCAACATCAAGCAAAAACTCTGATACATAACCGGGTAGTTCCGGTTTAAGAGCATTGAGTTTTATACCGTAATCATATTCAATTTGGTCTTTGTGATTATTAAATCGATCTGCAGGTTTATACATATATAATCCTCAAAAATCCCTTTCGGACTTTAAAAGTTCGGAAAACTTACATTTTACGAACTTTTTTATTAAGAATAATGTAGCAAAAGAATTATAAAAAGTAAACCTATTATGGATCCTGATGAATACTTTACGATGCTCAATATATTCGAATAATCAGAAAATATCTGTCCTTTAGAGAAATATTCTACGGCAGCAGGCGCCATAGCAAGTAATGAACTTGCAATCATAAGGATACATATAAGTACAAAACACCATAACACTTTTCTGATTCTGGGTGCATAAAATCTGAATGAAATCTCGGGCGTATACCAAATCGACTTAATATATTCTGCAATAGCCTTCTTCTGATATTCTGCTAAAGTTAAAGCAGATTCCTTTGATTTACTCTCTGTGTTTATCTTAACTCCGGCCAATTTCTTTCCTTTGAACAGTTTGTACGATACCAGTACGGGAATATCCTCATTAAAATTAGGGATATTAAGCAGTACGCTTTCGTAAATCTTACCGTCAGTATAACGAACCCACTCTTCCTTCGCCGGTTTAAAGACTGCTCCAAACCTTTTAAGGTCGCAGACATTTGTAGACACCGGGTCCATAAAATCCTCTATTATTTTATTGAATATATTGTTTTCTTTCATATAAATCCTCCATTAAAATGTAATAGTCAATAAAAAACCAATCACACAGCTCTATTTTAGATTCTGTTGTCTGATCTGCGTATGGGCCGTTTAAGAAATTCTTTAATTTGCCCGGAAAATCTATATCCATGTCATGAGTCAGCTTAAAAAGAAACAGTTTAAAAGTGGTAAGGGGAACTTTCCCTCTGTTTTCCCAGTTTTCAAGAGTTCTTCGTGGAAGTCCCATCTCATTGGCAAAAGTTCTTTGTGACATACTAAGAATTTTTCGTGCTGTTTTAAGGATATACACGATATTTTCCGTGTATTCCTCGTTTGTATGGCCACCTTCTTTTAGATGAATTGAGGGAGCATTCTCGGGTAATACTATGGCATTTTCAAAGGCTAAATCGAGTTCTGCCTTATCAGACTTTGAAAGTGTTTCCGGAACGCCGGTTACCTTCCAGTTATCATATAAAAACTCACGAAGTTTAATTAACAGTGTTATTTCTGCCATATAGAGCTTCCCCTTTCTTTTTCGCATATTGGAGCCGAGAATACTCTCGCTGCTTTCTCATATTATCATTTTTGAAACTCATATTTATTATAACCCCAAGTAATATGAATATTAAGGTTGTAATAGCTCTGTATGTATTTTGATGAGCCATACAATAATACTCGGCATAGAAAAGCTGCAGGGCTATTGCAATATTTATAATCGTCATAATTTTATCAGGAATATTGAAATTTTCTTTCCAAACGCCGTAACAATAAAGTCCGCTGAAGAATAAAAACAGCATTTTGTAATCCATAGGCTCCTCCTTTCATATTTTCGGAATACAGACTATATTCCCACAATATCCATAAACAACTCTTTTGCGTTCCCGTTTATCCCAGGCACTCCCTCAAACAAAACATCATATTTTTGACTATTTCGGAATACAACCCATGTGCCAACACTACCAACCTGCTGAACGATGGCTCTTGCCTTCTACCAAGATTCTCTCTTTTGCATCCTTTATTTGCTCCCGACTTCCTCTGCCCTGCTGCCGTACCCTCATCTTTGGTTTCACTCTATTTTAGTCTACCATTCTTTTGTTCCGGGTTTCGCTGCCCCTGCCACCAGCCTTAGCTGGTGGCTTATTGGAACTTATTGGAATTTAATAGATTTGACAAGGAACGGTGTAAGTGTCGCAAAGTGTCGCAAAGTGGCGGGAAGCATGGGGTTAATGTTAGCACATACCTTGTATTCCGTAATAACTAATTATTTGGTTTATGCTGCATCAGGAAAGCCTTTGAAGATGTATCCGTCTTTTTCGCTATATAATAGCGATACTGATATTGTCTGATCCTCTTTCTTTCCGTCGATAAGGCTTAATAGTTTCTCGAACTTACCTTTTGTGTTCTTTATCTGATTTGAGTAAAATACCAGGGATTTTTCTTCCGTGCTTTCATCCATGAATCCCGTTACCTTGTATACAACTCCGTTTCCCGTTTCGTTCTTTACGGCTTTGCTCTTTATTTTGAATGTACCTTTTCTTACTTCAAGAGTAGGTGCTCTTCTTTCGCTCTTTGATTCGATCCGTTCTCTTCTTTCCTTATTCTTTCTACTTTCGCTTTCCTTAAAGAGCTTAAAAAGGTTTCCGTAGTAACTGTTTTCACTTATAGGCAGCAGTCCGGATACAAGCTCATAATTAAAGGCAAGTGCCTTTAAATCTGTCATTGTTATCGGGGCCAGAAGGTAGCTGCTCTTTCCTTCCTTTACTTCTGTTGCCTGGACCAATATACCGTTTTTTCCAAGACCAATACTAAGTTTCTTTGAGCCTTCATTCCCTTTTTTATATGTATATGCTTCAGGGTATTCGCTTTTTCTGTCCTCGGATATTTTCTTTGCGGCAAGTCCGCTCTTTATGTCTTCGCAAAGCTGTCTTACTTCCTCACAGTCAAGGTACACATCTATACATTCCTGTCCGCCGGTATTTAACTTTACCACCGAAAATCTTACCTTATCTATCTCAAAACAAGGGTTTACACTAAGAAGTGCCTTTTTTGAATAAGCCTGCAATATGCTTCCGCTCTCAAACATCTGTTTTACTTCCATAATTTTTTCCTCCTCTTACTTTTTACTCTTCTATATCGATCTCACCATCAGGAAAACAGTATGTTTCGCCTATACATGCAAGTTCACACCAGCTTGCTGCATCACTCGCAAGTTCATGCTCATATCCTAATTTTCTGAGTCTTTCATATATCTTATAGTGATCTATTGGCGATATGCTATATTTATTGCTATTATGCCAGATTGTTACATGCACCATGGCAGACCTCCTTCCTGTTACTAATATATCTGTGATTATATTTGGTATCTTTATGATTAAATATTACCACCACAGTGGTGGCATTGTCAACAGTAAAAATAAAAGAACCTGTGTGACCAGGTTCTTTTCTTTTCCTACTCTTCTATTTTGCTTATTATTTCTTTTATGCTTTTATCCGGAGTCTTCCCATAGACAATCGAAATATCCTTATCTTTAATTACACGGTATATTTCCGGATAACAGTTTCTTGTCTTTAATAGGTTTTCGTCTGTCCTATGGTACTTATCATTAGGAGCCTTTGGATTTCTTATATGGTACTTTTCCCAGTCCTTTACTGAAACAGGATACTCTCCGTCTTTATCATCGGTATACTTTAGATATGCCTTTCTTGTTTCACTTGTTACGGTGTATTTGTCCGGGATCTGTCCTTTTAGCGTTGATACAAATTCACTTATTTTAAATTCGCCTTTTTTACTGCTTATCTTGAAAAATTCCTTGAATCTTCCATATTGCTCATTTCCCTTTATACTTAACCGGTATCCTTTTTCTATCGGTATGTATATTCTCTTAGGATCTGTTTCTTTTAGGAATACAAGCATCCAGCCGTTTGTCAAACTGCTTGTATCGAATATGGCATCGACACTGATATTTTTATATGTGAATGGAAACGAGCTTACTGAAACATCGCTTTCTTTCATCGATGCAAAGAGTTTTTTAAGTTCTTCTATATAACATTCGAAAGTATATTCTGCCATAGTCACTCCTTTTTCTGTTTTTAAAGGATTTGCTACAGCTTTATTATACCATAGTCTATTTTTGTTTTCTCAACACTTCAATTTCCGTTAAAAAAAATATGGTATAATATATTCAGTCGAATAGGAAACGGAGACAAGGAAAGGGTGGGGGACAAATGTGTGCAAGTATAGAAACTTATGCAAATGAGAAAGCAGATAAAAGAGCTGTTGATTTGGCTATTGGTATTTGTAAGAGTTTAAACCAGAGTAAAGAAGATACACTAAAGATAATTAAATTACAGTACCAACGGGTATCTGAAGATTTCATCCTTGAGAGGATCACTCTTCTTTGGGATAATCGTACAGAGAAATAATTCGTACATAAATGGCAACAATATGTATCGTAAAAAGGTTTCATCGTACAGATGAAGCCTTTTATTTATGCTTCTTTGTTAGTTTCTGAAACCTCGCAATCTTTTTTATATAGATTTTGGTTACTTATGCCCTGGAGTGTTGACTTTGCTGCTATCATGCCTTCTTCATTTAAACCTCTGAGCATCGTGATTATTTCAAGTTCGTCTGAGCTTAAATCATCGCAATCATCTATGGGTTTTGGACTGTCGGTAAGTCCAAGTAAATAATCTGCCGATACATTAAGCATCTTCGCTGCCCCAGCTACCATTTCTCCCCTTGGTGTTATTCCTGATTTTTGCATAGCGCACAGTGAGTTTTTGCTACATCCTAAACATTTGGCCGCCTTTTGCCCTTTAGGTGCTACTCCTTTTGCTGTGCAGAGTTCTTCATATCTCTCGTAAAATGTCATTTCTTTCTTAATTATTACAGTGTAATGTATATTACTAAAAACTTGACACAGCAATATACATTGGTCTATAATATCCTTTAGTTGATGATTTTTTTTAAACCAGCCTTATTGGGTGGCTTGTTTTTGTATACAAAAATTCATCCTATTATACCAAAAAATCACCTTTTTATAAATAGGAATATTATTAATGGAATTGAACGAAACTGTTGAATATACACTGAAAGTAAGCAAGAATGTGCTTTCAAAACTGAAGAAAATATCACTTGATAGCCACGGAAATGTGACTGTCGGTGCTTTAATATCGTCCTTTATCGAAGATGCCGAACACGGTTTTCTTGTTGAGCATCCAGAACTCGATGAGGAGATTCGCAATACAGAGTGCCATCCGGGAATTTACGAGGTCTCACATTTTAGCGATACTTCCCAGGATGTTCCATCTGAGGATATCCGCGTTTCCGTGAGTCTTTACGCAGCTCAGAAATATGAATATGAATATTCAAAGCAAGGCGGAATGACCGATGCTTTTAATCAGATTATAGAATGTCTTTTGAATTGAGAGGTTTAATATGCTGGGTGCATACATCGTTTTGTATTTATCACTATATTCGATGAAATTTATATCAGGAGAGCCGGTTACAGATGTTGTGACGATTGAGGCTCCTACCAACAATACTTCTTCAGTATCTTCTTCTGTTGGGACCGCTGTTAAATATGAGAACGGCTATGTATATGAGTACAATGATACCGGGGCATACTGGGAAAGAGTTAACTAATATAGTTCACAACCATACAACTTTCAGTACTCATATTTATATCCTAAAACGGTTTGTTAAAAACCCTATATTCAAGTTCCTTGAATTCTTCTTCGCTCATTTCTCTCTGCTCAAAGCTACTTTGAAGTCTTTTTGGTTTGCTTTTTTCTAAAAGTCTTTTCTCCAACTCACCATAATCAATATCTTTATAGCTTGAACTTTGCATTATCCCTGATTCATTTTGCCTTTTTGGAACTACTATTCTCTCATTTCCGGCATAGTCTTCTTTTATTGCTGATATCATCCAGCCCGTGAAATTCTGATTTATATTTACATTTTGAGAATATTCGTAGTTTCTTTTAATTATATCAAAATCATAATTAGCAGCCTCGGCTATACTCTTTATATCCGATAATTTCAGGGGAACATCTTCCATTAGCTCCATCACTTTCATATAAAACGCCTGGGCATTATCCTCTAAGGATGGTGCCGGTTCCTTCTGTTGCAACTTGACTTTTTTCTTGCCGTATCCGTATTTTTTATAATAATCAAGATTTCTTCTGATATAGAAAATAACCTCTTCTACTCTACCCTTATAACCTCTTCCAGCTTCCATTGTGACATAAAGGTCTGATACTGTATTTATCTCTGCGATTCCAACATCTAATACCCTTTGGCAGAAGTCAGAGTACCTGCTAAATTTAGGCTTTTTCTCTTTATTTCTTACCTTTTCATAATCCGGATTTTTCTTCATAAGTTCTGTCTGCAGATCTCTTTGAGTTAAGTCTACATATCCTAACTGCATACGCAATTCCTGATAAT
>JAEEGL014016907.1_pt1 | contig 22323 bp, 20 predicted proteins | sample 9134231 | NCBI WGS metagenome assembly JAEEGL01 (sample SAMN16246548, study PRJNA631951) | gut metagenome | biome: gut microbiome; feature: rumen; material: fiber-attached | host: Bos | place: Iran: Karaj | collected 2018-10 | reverse complement strand
CTACCACTATTACATCACCCGTGATGGTCAGATGTACCAGACGCGTCATGAAAACCTCGCCGGCGCCCATGCCAAGCACTACAACCAGCACAGCATTGGCATCTGCTATGAGGGAGGTCTCGACACCCAAGGTCGTCCTGCCGATACCCGGACACCAGAACAGAAGCAAGCCCTCGTCGCCCTCCTTCGTTCCCTGAAGGCCGACTATCCCGACGCCACCATCCTCGGTCATCGCGACCTTCCCGGCGTCCGTAAAGAGTGCCCCTGCTTCGACGCTGCCGCCGAGTACGCCGACCTCTAACCAACGGGAACGTTAACGTTAACCTTAACTCTCTTGCGCAGTCAGTTATCGTTAGCGTTAACGTTATCGTTCTTCATTCGTACATTCGTTTTCGTATTTCGTTAACGTTATCGTTATCGTCCTACGAGCTTTGCTCGCTCATACCTTTAGGTGTGAGAACGTTATCTATCCTACATATCCTTCATGCTAAGCCCTTTGTACACTATCTCATAGTCCTTGAATTCATGAGTTGCCTGCATGAAAACCTCCGCTTTCTGTTTCAAGACTCCCAAACTGATTTCCTCAGCCTGGCGCTTGATTTCACAGAATACAACCTTGTCAGCCAATTCATCCTCGGCTATCATGTCTATCTCGTTCTCGCCTTTACGGTCCCACCATCGACCCAAACGGGTGTATTCACCAGACTCCATAGCAACGAGATGGAAATAACGCTCCAACATCAACCCACTGAAGGTATTGTAGTCGCGCATCACTATCGCCTGCAACTTATCATAGTTCTCAATTTCGATGATGTAGCTGTACTTGAAGATAAAACGGAACCAGAAACTATAAAACACATCGTTCAGTTCATAGCGCACATTCTTATTGCTGCTCTTTTCAAATAATGGTTGCCGTTTTCCTATCAGTTCGTAGTCCTTTTCCAGATTTGTCAGATATCCGCCCACTTCCTTGCCTATAACATCTTCTATTTCGTTACGTGTATTCTTACCACGGGCGATGCAAGACAATATGGAGAAATATATTCCATAATCCTTGCCGAACTCTTCTATTAAGTTATTCTTGCCCTCATTCAGAAAGGTTGAGTTGGCACTGATGATATGTTTGATCATTGCATCACGGTCCAATGCGCCGTCATCCACAAGCAGACTCACGTACTTGGCCACTCCGCCGGTGAAGGTGAAGAGTGCCAGCAAATCCTCTTTGCTGTGCTCAAGTTTGGCATCTGACAGAATCTGTTTCAGCACGGAGGGGCGGAAAGGCTTCACTCGCAACTCACCGGTGTTACGTCCGTAGAGAGGTTCCTTCCTGTCCTTGAAGATTTTCTGCATCATTGAGTATATGCTGCCACAAACAACAAGATTGATCTTTGAGGCTTTCTCATACTGATCCCATATATCCTGCATCTCACTGAATACAGCTTTGTTCACCCTATAAAAATCCTGAAACTCATCAATAATCAGCGTAAAGCTACGCTGTTGCGACAACTGCATCAGGTATCGGAAAATATCACTAAACCGGCGGCTGCTGCCAAGCGTAGGGATGCCGAGTTTCTCGCCAATCTCCTCAAGATACACCTCGCAGAGATCCGACTCTGCCTTTCGTGCAACAAAGAGATAGACAAAGGGCGTATCCTTGTAGGCCTCTCTTATCAGAGTTGTCTTGCCAATGCGCCTGCGACCTGTTACAACGGTAAAACGGGCAACCTTCTGAGCTGCATCGCGAGTATCCCGAAGGTAGGCTATCTCCTTTTCTCTGTCATAGAACTTCATAGTATCTATTCTTTTTGCTTTACCGAAACAGCCATTTCGGAAACAGCCATTTCGATTATTCCCGTTGCAAATTTACAATTTTTTCGTGTGAACATTATCTATCCGTGAGATCTGTGGGATCTGTGTGAGCATTATCTATCCGTGAGATCTGTGAGATCTGTGTGCTGGAGGTCAAACAACTGTTGAGCTATCAACTTCCTGTCATGATGCTTCAGCACCTGTCGCTGTCCTTCAGCCGCTATCTCCTCATACTTCCTTCGATTGCTGTTCTCATAGCGAAGCATCTCGTTATCGTTAACGTTAACGTTATCGTTTTTTACAATGTCCATAAGTATTTTTATCACCTCCTGCGGCTCCCGGTACACGATGCACGACGTACCGTGCTCCACAGCAATATTCTCCATGGCGTATGGTGTCCCTATTACCAACAGCCCATTAGCCAAGGCATCGAGCACTTTCCCTTTCGTTCCAGTACCAATGGCTATCGGCGTAATCTGGATGTCATGCTTACAAATCTCTTCTATATAGTCTGGTGCAAACCTAATATGCTCCACCTCATACCCCGCCTGCCTCATCGTCTCCACATGCTTCTCCCACCCTTTCCCAAGGAATGTATAGGAATAATGGCTCTTCAATTCTTCAATTCTTCCATTCTTCCATTCTTGTATAAGCAAATCGGCTTCCTGTTTCATATACAGGTCATACCTCCCCGCAATCAATACCTTAATCTTCGGCTGATGAAACTTCCTGTTATCGTTAGCGTTAACGTTATCGTTTACGAAGTGCTGACGCACTTCGTAATGCGGATGCCTCAGAAACTTTGCCTTTACTTTCGGATTCAGTTGTTGCAAATGTCTTACATCCTCCTCCCCTACTGCATAGTACGTAAAGTTCTCATCCGTACAGAACTCCCGTTCCATCCTGGCATACTTACGGTACATCAATGCACACTTCCAGTATTCGATGGGATTATTCATCACAAACCGCCGTCCCATCATCCGGTAATAGTACAGCGACTCCGTATCTGGCCCAATCTGTATTCTACGGAATTCCGGGAATTGCTTGACGATGCGTGACTGTTCTTCCCCCATCACCCATATCAAGTCAGGCTGCTGAGCCTTGATTTCTTCAACATATTTCTTTTGTAATGTAATAAAATTAGTAAAAGGATACTTCAGGAAGATTCGCAGGAACAGCAAATGCAATTTAAACATCCACTGATACCATCCCGGCAGCGGCACCTTCTTGATGGTACACTTCAGTTCCTTCTCCACCTCCGCAATCTTCTCATCACTCAACCCATTATTATTAAAGGAATAAATAATAAAGTTATCGTTAGCGTTAACGTTAGCGTTAAGAATGGTTCCCATTCTTATATGATACGGCAACGCAGAAGTTCCTCGGATATTTTCGGAAGAAGGAGTATTGTATGTGATAAGTACTATGCTTTTCATTCTATGTCTTCATCAAATGAATGATATTCACGGACAAGATAAACAGGTCTGTTTTTGCTTTCGTTAAATACTCTCCCAACATATTCACCCAATATGCCTATTGCCAATAATTGTATTGATCCAAGAAGTAAGATTACAGTAATCAAAGTTGGGAAACCAGCAACAGGATCACCCCACATCCATACTTTTATCAAAGTCCACAAAAGGTACAACATTGACCAAATAGCTGTTATCATCCCAATGAAAGTCGCCCAACGAAGAGGGGCTATGGTGAAACTCGTAAAGCCTTCTATGGCAAGTCCTGCCAACTGGAAAAAGTTCCAATGTGTGCTCCCATATTCACGATTTGCACGATCAAAGAGAATTTCTTTCTTTTTATATCCTATCCAACAAAATAAGCCCTTTGTATAACGTTCTGACTCACGAAGTGATTTCAGTGCCTCGATACACTTACGATCAAGCAAGCGGAAATCGCCTACATTTTTCAGAATCTCAAATCTTGTAGATTTGTCCAGCAGTGTATAGAAAGCCAAAGAGAGTTTTTTCCGAAGCCAGCTCTCTTTTCCTCGATCTCGTCTCCTGGCATAGATATCGTCATACCCTTCTTCCCAATATTGAAGCATCTCAGGAATGAGTGTTGGCGGATCCTGTAAATCTGCATCCATAATAATCATGCAATCGCCTTTCACATAATCAAACCCAGAAAGCATAGCCCTTTCTTTGCCAAAATTTCTTGAAAGGTCGATATATGATATTCTTGGATCCTGTTTCGCCATTTCCTCAATAATTTGTAAAGTATGGTCATGGCTACCATCGTTTACAAACATTAACTCCCAACGATATGTTTCACCTTGCTCCATAATAGACTTCACTGCACTATAAAAATAGGGTAAAGACTGTTCCTCATTATAGCAAGGGACAAGAATTGATACTATTTTTTTTTTCATATTTTAAGCAATTATTATATTAGAATTGAAAAGATTACCAGAGAATTAGTCTAAAAGGACATCGTTCTGTTTTCTTTCATTATGTCTGAAAGCATAGAGTCTTTGACCTGTAAAATTAATAATCACAAACAGTATGGTGCCTACAATCATGGCCACGTTTTCCTGTATCGCTTGCGTTGTGCCTGACAGCATCCACCGCGCCATTGGCTTTGCCAAACCATAGGCAATAACATAGCAGACAACGATATTTAATAAAAACCGTATAATCGATTTCATATCAGTTTTGCCATAATGAAACGTGAAATTCTTATTGAGAAAGTAGCTTAATATACTTGCGAAGAAATAGTTCGCTGCGGATGACCACCAATAAGTCATATTCAGAACATTATAACAAAATAACATTATTGCTGTTCCCACTAGGGTATTAATCACACCCACAAGCGCAAAGCGTAGAAAAGTATAGTCGAATCTTTTCATCGTACTTAGAGTTATAACAAATATAACTATTTCAGCTTATATAACGTCAAGTCTCCTTCTCGCTTATAAAGCACATAATTTTCCTCTATAATATCGTCTATCTTTGTCTTTTGTCCCTTCACCAGTAACCATTGTGATTTACCAGAGAATGCGTTTCGCACTTTGGGGAGTAGAGATTTGCCCATGCTTGTCTGAAAATCTTGGAGAGTAAAGAAACGAGAGTCAGGATGAATGTCTTCATACAAATACCAATCAGATGGGCAATTATATGCTGCAAAGGATTTTTTATATTCAGAAGGAATGTCTTTCATAAATGTTCTAAACTCATGTAAAGCTGTATTTTCTCGATACATATTGTTGAATAGCCACATACTATACACGACTCCAGCAATGACTATTAATGTATATGCAATAAACCCAAGAACATAACTTCGCATCGCAAACCAGTTTTTGCTTACATGCGAAATATGATATAATTCTATAAATGCAATACATGAGAAGGGCAGACAAATCGTCGCGTATTGCCCAAACCCATTGCTACGAAGGAACCAAAGCATACATGCCAACGACATCGTCAACCATAAAACACCAGCAAACCTACGAGTCTTATTCAGGATAATTACTAAAACTGAAACAAAAAGAAGGAAATAACAATTCTCAAACCTCAGGACAATGTTTGCTATTCCTTTGATAGTGAAAATTCGGAAACCAGAGCTACCTGCATATTCTGCATTAAAAAGGAACGTACCATACCACATTTCATACAATGCATCATTGACATAAAAGTAGATGAGAAAGGGTGCAGTTGTAAATAAAAAACCTCCAATAAAAGCAAAAATATTGTTTGTGATATTTCTCCACTCTTTGTTTTTAGCTAAATAAATAGCTATCACCAAGCTTGCTATGCATACGCCAACTGCATTAGTCAGTCTTGTCATTAAGCTTAAGCCGACAACCAGACCATAGACAAAACCTGAAGACATTGGATGTTTTACAGGCTTAATAGACGTTTCTACCTTATTGACCCATTTTGTCATGACATAGTATGACCAACACAACGGTATCAAAATCCATTCTTCCACAGTATTCTCACAGACAGGAGCAAAACTTAGCATAACGAGTGTGGAAATAATCATTGAAGGGACTACTTTCAACTCTCTTCTACATATATTATATAGAATCCAAGAGACAATTGTTATGTTAATAATCTGCAATAAAAAAATACCATACTTATTGCCTGTTATGAGGAACCCAATAGCGTCAACAAAGAAAATAAATGGACCTTTTTGATCCCAAACATCTACATAGGGTAACCTACCCTCTGCCCAATATTTGCCAATTATTTGAAAAATTGCGGAATCACCAGCACACGGTTCATTATAAATAAAAGTGGTTGATGTGGAAAAAAACGCAACTATGATTAACGATATCAAAAACAAATAAAGATATGGTGTAATTTTTTTCATATCAGATAGATATTAAATTATAAATAATTGTTATTTGGAATTACAAATTTTCTTTATTTCTGAGCAAATCATCGAAGTGTATGCTTCATTACTGATACCTCCCTAAATCCCAGAAATGGGTGTAATGATATTCTTCATACATAGATTGTAACTATTTATCGTGATTCTTGATCTCATATTCCAATATCTAATTTCTTTATCTGACTAATAAAATAAGCTGTGTACTTTTGTGCTCCCTCTTCTGTGAGATGAGTTGCATCATAAAACATATCTGGTGTGATGCTTGGCAAATATGAATTGTCAATAATTGGAATGTCATGTTTTGCACATATTTCTTTCAAAGTAATGCTATTAGAAGGATAGGTAAGTAGTGTTGTAGGAGAAACAACGACATAAAGCTTGAAGTTATATTCTTTACTTAATTCAAAAATATGAGTAATATGTTCCAGTTCTAATGGGTCAATTATTGGACTTATGTATTTCTTATGGGAAAATTGAGGATGATGTATTGGTTTTCCCTCTATTGGTATATATCCCTTCGATTCATAAATTGTTGGTTGAATGCCTCTTACACGATAATCAAGCAATTCCACTATATTCCATCCTTCTAAGCCTGTTAAACGGTAGATTGAACTCAATTCTTTTATGGGCGAATACTTATCTAATTTTTTAAGTGCTACCCTTACTCGGGAGTCAGAATAGTAATAATCCTTAAGCCCATCTATCCCTCCTGTTTCATTAACACTCCCATCAATGTAGTGTTCCATGTACTCGAAAAAAACGACTTTCGGAACTTTGCGCTTTACAATCTGTGACAACATACAATCGTCATAAATGGCACCAACATGATTTGCTGCAATATTCCTAACCTTGCCTACTTCCTTAATACTATCTTCTATCATCTTCACATCATAATGGTGCAATACGCGGGAGTTACCTAAAATAATCATGTCACCAGTTGCCTTATCATGAAAATAACGTGACAAAGAGAACTTGTCATCTGTAATTGGTTGAGAATCAAATTCATTACGCATAACGTACCCAATCAACACATCAAGTGTAAAGACTACTATGAGGAATAGGAACAAAGAGCCGGCCAATAGATAAAGTTGATGCTTCATAGATGCTAAAATTGAAAATAGATGAAGGAGTTACTATTATACACTCCAAACATAAGGCAAAGCAAAACGTAAAGAGAAGTCTTTATTTCAATAGGAATTTTTTCAAGTATTATAAAGCATCCCGTTGCATGGTGAACTTCGTGTATGAAAAGTGCAAGAAGTACAACGATAAAAATATGCCATGAATTAGCATACGGCATTCCCCAAGGCGAAAATAGTCTTTGAAAAATAAGAAACACATTTTCAATCGAAGATTCATGGAAAATCAACCAAGTAAACGAAATGACAAGGAAAGTAACACTTATTTTAACAATGGTTATATAATCAAAAGTTAAGGGAACTCCTTTATATTTTTTAGGTTTTGAACTAAGAAGTGATGGTATAAAGAGCATTCCGTTTACCACCCCCCATAAAATATAGTTCCAGCCAGCTCCGTGCCACAAACCACAAAGAGAGAAAACAACAAGAGTATTGAGAATAGTTCTCAACTTCCCTTTTCTATTTCCACCCAAAGGGATATAAATATATTCAGTCAACCATGAAGTAAGCGAGATATGCCATTTTCGCCAGAATTCACTCACATTACGAGCAAAGTATGGATGGTCAAAATTCTTCATCACATCAAAACCCATCACTCTGCCTACACCTATAGCCATGTCGCTATATCCTGCAAAGTCGGCATAAATTTGTATTGAATAAAGAAGAATTGCTATGAAAACAGTAGTTCCATTATGATTTGACAGATTTCCATAGACTGCGTTAACATAAAGATTAATCCTATCGGCCACACACATCTTGAGAAAGAGTCCCCACATTATCTGGCACAGCCCTTCTACCACGTTTTTAGCATTGAATAAACGCTTTTGATGGAATTGAGGTAGAAATTTATTCGGTCGGTCGATAGGACCAGACATAACTGTAGGAAAAAAAGCTACATATGATGCAAATGCTACAAAATCATGACAAGCGGTTATATTACCTCTGTATACCTCTATAATATAGCACATCAGTTTGAATAAATAGAATGATATGCCTATCGGTAAAATAATCTTTAATGTTATATCATCTAAGTGGAAATTCATTGTGTTGGTTACTTTCACTATCTGAGAGATAAAGAATTTTAGATATTTAAAATAAAACAATATTCCAACCGCAAAAAGTATACCTATTGTTAGAACCCACTTCTTATGGTATTTTTCAATTGTGATTCCGATGCTGTAGAAAAAAAACGTTATGCCCAATAAAAGAATATCCATTCGCCAATCTACTACTCCATAAAAATAATATGAAGCTAATAAAATCAGCCAATTCTGGATCTTTGTTCTTCCATTAAACAGTATAGAATAGAAGATAAAAAAGACCAAAAAAAACAACAAAAACTGAAACGAATTTAAAAGCATTGTGGGTGGAACTTTATATACGACAATAATATGATACTTCCCATCATTAATACCTCCCTAAATCCCAGAAATGGGTGTAACCATACCCTTTAGACATCATGTAGGCACAGATGGAGCCACAGGTGAGACCTGCAAGCAGACCGTCACACTTTGAAAGAATATAAATGGTGGAGTAGTAATCCACGGTGTTATGCCACTTCTCAGAGTAGTTGGCAACTTTGATTTCTGACAGGAATTTCTTTCCGTCCATTCCCTCATAGAGTCTCTGCCCACTGAATAAAAGCTTGTCACCAAAGGCTTCAAGAAAGACATTGTAGATACGTTTATCCTCGGTGGCAAGGAAGATATAATCATATCCGTATTGCGACATAACCTCCTTGGCCTTGGCTACTGCCTGTTCTGCAGTAGGTTGGATGGGATGCCCGCTTGGCTTGCTTTCGGTGTAGTCAGTTCCACGACACAATACCCCCAGCACATGCTGTTTGTTGCCAATGACCTTCTCTCTCTTATTATTGGCGTAGGTTGCGACCTCGGGTGTAGGCACGATATAATTTTCATAAAGTGGAGCATACTTCTGATGGAAGGCTGTATCCAATGTAGTGTCAAAACCTATTTCTACACCTTCAGGAAAAGGCTGTGAACAACTCTTGATGATATTTTTGCTTCTGCTGATATCTTCAAGACGATATCCACCGGGCTGTTTGAAATACAATTCCCAAGCATTACTCTCCTTATGTTCATTATCGGAGAGCTGACTACTGAAGTTATGCAAATCCACTACGGGTATATAACCTTGCTTAACCGCATAGCATATATGACAGAAAATTGACTTCACAATGGCGAATAGTCCCGCTGTGGTATAGGTGAAGCCTATGATATAGAACATCTTGTCTGGATGATTCTCACCATACGAACATCGACGTTCTCGATTTCTGTATTTACTGATGCGTTTATTTACATCAAGATATTGTATATACAACCAATACAATGGTTTGTATATGAATTGAATCTTTTTAATATATTCTTTAATACTGCTCATTTTTGTGTGCGCTTCAAGTTGACAATTCTTCTCTCGATGCCAAATTTTGCATAATATTGGGATGTTATCTCCTTACCGTTAGTCTTTGGCGTGTTTCCTGTGAATGTTATGTTGCACGTATCAGTATTAGGGAAGAGTTTTTTGATGTTGTAGAGTGCGGATGATGTAAAGCCATAAACTGCTTTAGGATAGTCTTTTTCTTCCAATAGCATCATCTCTACTGAAATCTTGGACATGCGTAACTCAACCTTTTCTTCCTGGCACATTGCCTCCATTTCTGCCATCATCGTCTCTCTGCCATGCGGAACATACACCACTGGTTCGTCCGGGTGTAGCGTCCTCAATTCATGCATGAGACGCTGTAAGACAATCATGAACTTTTCTACGGGGACACATTCGAAATCACAATAATCCTTGATGCATGTACCAATTATATAGATACCCTTGACAGTTGATTTTGACTTCTGTTGTAAGGCTAAGGACTGGAAGTTGTTTATGATAGGAACATGCCTCTCGTCCTTCAAGTCTTCATAGACAGTATAGAAATATCTGTCGAAGTCAATCCTTCGAATTTTGCATATCAGTTCGTAATACGGACGCAGCTTGTTGCTCAGCTGAAACATCCCGTTAAAGAACTGGATGGTAGCAATACCGTCATCAAGATATACCAATGTTCCTCCGTCTGACACGTATCTGAAAGCCTTGAAAATCAATAACTCGTTGTTACAGTCACCAATGAATGCTACCTTGTATTTGTTCCTGTTTGGCAGCAGTGCTTTGAGGCGTTCCTTCTTAGTGATTTTGAAATTAACACTTTCTATCTCGTATGCAATATGATACTTCTCCAGCAGTGTTATGATCTGACCTTTTCTGGGTATTTCGTTCTCACTAAGGCATAACAATACACGATAGTCGGTTATTTCAAATGCGTGAATAGCCTCTATCATGCATAGCGCCTGGAATGAAGATCCGCTTAGGCAGAATATGGCAGGTTGTCCCTTTAGCAATCCTTTAAAGTCTGGCATACCTTGTTGTTCATTTTTGCTAAATCATCACTAATCAGTTGCTTCAGTTCTGGATAAACTTCCATCAACTTCTCCAGTGCTACATCATTCTTGTCATATACATTATCCGACCATAGAGATTGGTTGTTGACAATAAATACTCCTTCGAATACAAAGATATTATCCTCTACAACCCTTATTCTTGTGTGCTGCAAGATAGCCATTGCCCAAAACCAAATATCATCCACGCTGGGAGCCATGCTGAGGAATTTCTCACGGTCGCAAATGTCTTTATATAGGCAATGAGGAGGGTAGAGAACACCCCCTGTACCCGTTAGGTGCCAACAATAGGAAGGCTTCTGTGGAGCATAGATTTGCGTACCCCAGTCTATATATTTGTTGATTTTACCATCTTTTGCAGTTACCTGAAGCACTCGGTGAGCATGGATGAGTGTTGGCTCTTTCAGATAGGAGCTATACAGCCTCTCCAACCACTCAGGTGGGTACCATACGTCATCATCCACTGTGACAATGATGTCGTCTGGAAACTCTTCAAGCGAAGGAATGAGCTTAGTATATGAACGGATGTCCTTACACCACTTGATAGTCAGTCCGTACCGGGTCAGTCGTAGCAAACGCTTTGGAAGATCCTTCTCCTTGTTTGGAAATTTATCATCACCCAACCATAGCACCACCATGTTCGCCTTCTTTTTCTGCAGCAGAATACTCTCTATGGTGTAGCTCACCGTCTTGATTCTCGCAGGAAAACTGGTCAACGACACAATCAATCTTGGTGAAGTCCCAGCAGGTTCCACTCCAATAGTATTTACTTTATGATAATACGCCGGCTTCGGTCGTACAAACTGATAGCACCAGCGAAAGAAGATATTGTTTTTGATAGTCATGTGATTATAATAGTATTAGATAAACTTAGTTTGTTCTATTTTCTATCATTTTTTTGTTCAGACAATTCATCTGGCTCTACAATTACGATTACCTAAAGATTAATCAGCCAACGAGTATAAAACCTGTGATAATCTGGCAGTAAAAGATACCCGTTTGCATCATAAGCCGCTTCTTCATACCCCTTAGTAGTCATCTTTTGTTGTGTGGTTTTAATGCCTATCTGCCGATACTCGACTGGTTTGGGAAAATTCACCTCACCCCTTACTGCTTTAATACGATTGACTATAAACTCTGCAAAAGGCTTAGTTATCAGTGTTTGCTGCCTTGGACCAGCTGTCGAATCCTTAAGATCAATCGAGAACACAAACAATTTATCTGCATCCTCTACAAAAAGAATATAGTCACACATGCTGACCATACCTTCTTTCTGTTGGAAATATGGGAAGTGACGATAGTTATTACCCCTCTCATCAAATGAACACAACAAAATTTCCTCATCCTTAATACAAATCTTACAGGACATGGTGCCTGTCCTTCCCCTAGTTCCAATTTCAACCATCTGGCTCTGGTCGACAGGGATATGCTTGGCCTCAATTACTTCAGCAATGACATCAAGCATCTGCCGAAAATTTGCATTAGTCTTTTTTGCCATAACGCAACTCATAATATAATGCCTGAGAAATCTCGTTCTGTTGTCTAATAGTAGCATCGATGGTACTTACTTCAAAACCTGTATCGGTCACTTTCAATGGCTTCATATCCACTAAGCCATTAAAACCATAGTCAAACAAATAGGCTCCAACATCCTCATAATTAAGTTTCATATCGGATATATATCCCCAATGTCGGAGGTCTTCGTCAATTGCCTCAGATGCACCATTCAGCATTATCAAGTTGTTCAACTCACGTATGATATAATCGCTATGCGTACTGATTACAACTCTCAGACCAGCATTGATCATTTGAGCAAAAATTCTTGTCAGTTGTACCTGAATATTGGGATGGCAATTCACTTCTGGTTCATCAATGAATATCATATCACCTTCGCTAGAGATATGACGAAGATAAAATACAATTCCTGATATGGCCTTATCCATGGATGCTGATAATTGTATAGGCACGACCTTATCGATTGCATCTTCTGAGACAAAATGTAAATCGCCATCCTCGGTAACTATTACCTTACCGCGCATAATATCCCGCTCTATCTCATCGGCCAAAGCTGCATAAAAACCTTTGTTTTTCTTATTTGTCCCCATGGCATTGGCAGCATCAAGTGTCTGCCCTATCACCAACGGGAACTGACTGCTGTTCTTCAATACAAAGTTAATAGTCTGCTGCTGATTGACACCACCCTGAGCATGCAACATGTCCACAAGCTTGTTACGAGTCCCTTGTATATCCTTATGATAAGTGTACATGCTCGTACGCTCAACAGGAAAGAAATGAGAATCGAATATAGGGCTCACTACTATGTAGTGGTAAAGTGCACTAATAAGATCTGATTTTATCGTACTACGATCTATTTCATCTATCAGCCTTGCAATTATTTTTAATTGCAGTTCTTTTTCCCCCGCTTTCTTATTGACTTTTACCTCTACATTCCTTGTCAGGTAAAAATGGAAATCAAAGTTTTTTTTAATCAACTGAACCTGATAATCTTCGGAGCGCTGTTCGATTTTAATTCGAAACTTAGGAAAAAGAAGTTTTGCATTCTCGTCAGAAAGGCCGAAAATCACTCCAAGGTCTTTCTTAATATTATAGAGTCGCTGACCTATCAAGTCATAAACTCGCTCAGTGTCTAAAGCGAAATGGAGTACTCGATTAGCCAACAGGGTATTCAGTTGCGCATCAGAAAGACTATCCTCGGGCAAATAAATCCTCCGTCGAGTATAAGCATACAGCACATATGACAGATATGTTTTACCCGTACTATTTGGACCACAAAACACGCTCAAGCGTTTGTCCAAATCAAATTTCGCCTTACGTATAGGTCCTATATTTTCTATTATTAAATTCATTTTCGTATATTTACAAACTAATCTTTACTTATACCATCGAATGTCAAGGAACAAATCTATCCCACTTTTTAACCCTTCATTTTGCTATTTATGCAAAGCGGCCATGGTTGAGCATAGTGCCTATTCACTCAATTGCCAACTGTTCCAATCCTTCAATGATAAGTCTCTCGGATTCTGTTATCTTGTAATATTTATCTCTCACAGCCTCTTCCAACTCGACCAACGCCTTATATTCATCCTCATCAGACATTGAACTATATGTATATGACGCGAACTGCTGGCCATTCACATTTGACAAAAGAAGGGTAGCAATACTATCATCTAAAGAATGGTCATAATATGATTTTATCTCAATACGACACCCATTGATTCCTGTATAGAATGAGCCATGCTCTTCGTCACTGTTCCATTTAAGTTTATCACTCTTTGTTACACCTATAAGCAGTGTAATCATTTTGTCATAGCGTTTCTCTGTCATAGCTTCCCAATTAATTTATCTATAATCTGCAAATACTTAGTCGTACTTAGTTCTTTCTCTTCAATAGCCTCAATACCTTTTTCGTCAATTTTTAATCTTTCTACTTGATGCATATAAATCTCAACCATCAAGTCTAGTGCTTTATTGATGCGTGACACCGATGATTGGGTGGTATCTGATAATTTATTGACTGCAAGGAGGAGACCCTCCATATATCTTATTTTATACAATTCATCAGAAAGGGTGATACTCAATTTGCTGGCTCTATTCTTCTGTACTATCAAAGCCCAAAATATCGCAATAAACAGTGGAATGGGAAGGTAATAAGGCAAAAAACTCATCCAGCCAGTGAACCATAGCTTCGAAACAAATAACACTTTATAAACAGCAAACAGCCACACTAAGACAATAACACATAAAACATATATCATATTCATGATATGCTCGTATTCTTGTGAAGCTTTCTGCTTTTCGCTCTCTATATCAACCGTGCTCTGCTTCAAATATGAAAATGTCTGTTGAATCTTCTCGTCCCAATCTTGAATAATCTGTTCCTTATTCAACACTTCATTTTTCTCCTTACGCATTCTGGCTATGTCACCTTCTACTTCCTTTAGGCGCTTTTTTAATTCTTCAACATCAGAAGCCTGAGCATCCCTGTCAATCTGTTGCTGAATTTTCTTTCGAAGAGATTCCAAGGAATCCAAATCAATGCTTATAGATCTACTTGAACGCGGTGAAGCATCATTGTGATGTTTTAATACTGGAATCGTTTTGGGCAGTGAAATAATGCAATTGGCTAAAGATCTCGTTTCAGCTTGCAAACTTTTAAACTTCTTTACATTTTCATCAGTTATGTTTTCCTCAACAATCTTTGAGAAATTTAGCCAACGAGATTTGATTGTTTGCACATCAGCCTCATTTCCAAGATTCACATCATCAGAGATACCTTCAAGTTTCTGTATAGCCCTTCTTAGATGCTGAGTGAAATCCTCTCTAGTCTTGCCTATTTTTTTAAAATAACGATTATACGATTCTGTTTGAACCAATTCGTTTATCTCCATTAAAATTGCAGAGAGTATTTCTGATTGATAATTTCTATCCATTACCTTCATACCTAATTTAAAAAGCATCTATGCCTTATCACTACATCCTCGCTCACAAGTACATCATACCATAGTGTTATACTCCAATTCCTATTGCACTTTCCATCAAGAGCAATACTTTGCCCTAAGTGCTATAAGGTGTTTCAGGGCATAATATACAGGAAATGCATGGTCAAGCATCCAGTACCATTTAGTTCTTACCGGATCCTCATTCATCAGTTCTATGATATATTGGTTCTGACGATAGTTGGGGAAAAGTTTATTTAGCTTCCCCTTCTGTGTATGATAAGTCTTAAAGACTTCTTGTGCAGAGTATTTGAAGCCTATCATTGACAGTATGACGTTGACGTATGCTAACACGAAATACTGATATTCATTATATAGATAGTTGTTCTCAAACAAATTCCGTCTTTTCAGTTCTTCTATCTTTAGGTCTTCTAGGTAGATTCGGTCTTTTAGAGCTTGAGGGTTATGGGTCGTTGAACCCTCGTTCATCCGATAGAAATACAGGTCTTCATCTACAAAACCGATTTTTCTCATTAGCAACTTAAATAGCTGCCATGTATAATTGTCCTCGTATTGACGATGTTCTGGAAACCAGAGCTCATTCTCCACGAAGAATTTCTTTTTTATCAGAGCTGTACATACACTCCCTCCTTTTACAATGAATCTGTTGGCCTCAGTCAGGGTTACACCATCCAACCGTTGCACCTCTTTTCTAAACGACTCATATGCATCAACACTTCCACGGTGTTCATCCCATATTTTGTGATAGCATCTCACGGCATCATAGTCAGGGCGTGAGACCATCTTCTTGTACAACTTCTCGTACATAGTCTTGTCTACGAAGTCATCGCTATCACAAAAAGCAATATATTCACCCCGTGCGGCACGAATACCTGTGTTACGAGCTCCTCCTTGCCGTTTGTTTTCACCCTGTGCAATCACTCGCATTTGCGGATAAAGTTTTTCCTTTGTACGCAGATACTCCAGGGTGTCTTCAGTGGAACCATCATCTACAAAGATAAGCTCAATGTCTTTCAGCGTCTGGCTGACGAGCGATTCTATACACTTGTCAAGATATTCTTTCTTCGTGTTATAGACGGGAACTATGATAGATACGGTAGGGTTAGGCATTTCTTTCAAAAAGATGTAATAATATTATAGTTGATGCATACCTTAAATCAAAGAACTGTTTAGAAGGTCCGTGGATTTCTGTTGAAGACTTCTTAGTTTTTCATAGACAATATCATAATCAATGTCTTGTATATTTTTGATATCTTTAATTGTTTTCACCATTCGGTTATTGATCCCCAACATGTTGAAAAGTGAATTATATCGTGCCATGCCTCGGTCAGTATTTCCATAAAGATAGAATTGCTTGCGAAAGATTATACTAAATACGCAGGCGTGAAAACTATCTGTGAGAACAACCTTAGCTTGGTCAAAACCACTAAGCCATAGTTCAACAGGGGATTGCATGTGTTCTTCTAATGTGTGTTGATGCTGACAATCGGTTAAATTAGAATGGTACGTAAAAGACTTCATTCCTTTTGATGAGGCAATATCATTTGCTAACTTCTTGTTCTCTTCGTTTTCGTCAAGTATGTATAGATATAATTCACCATCTTTAGTATCAAGATGCTTCATTCTATTCACCAAATGCATGTAATCTTCTTTATTAAGAAGTAAGGTGGGATCAAGGACATATTGAGCATCTACATTGAAAACATCTTTGCAAATATTGACTCCTGAAGATTCGCGTACTGTAACAAGATTAAAATCTTTAATGGCTTCACGACATATATTTGTCGTTTCTGCGTCCCCTTCCCATTCGTCCGTGCCAAAGCTAGCAGCATAAGCAATTCGCTTTACTTTCCAACCTTTGGTAAAGTCAAGAAACATGTCCAGAATTCTACATCTATTATATCGATAACGCCATGTTTGGTCGCTACCAACAATATATGCGTCATAGTCGCTTCCTTTTATTTCTTGTCTTAAGTTCCGGTATTCTTTGCGTTGAATGCAATAGTCTATAAATTTGAAGGTGTTAGTTCCTAATGTCTTCGTTTCTTTGTCATGTAGCCATTCTGTTAAAACAGTAACGTCACGATTCCTCCGTATATAACGTGTTATTATATGTCGAAAAATAAATATAAGGTATTGCCACCACCACTTGCAATGGTATCGAGGTGGGTCTAATGTCACCACCTCATGCCCCATCCGTCTAAGTACCGTTTGCAGGGCATAGTTTTGGAGTATTCCTCCGAAATTATATCGTAGTGGTTGTGTGAGTATGGCTATGCGCATATTAGGAAAATGTTTTTATTTGCCTCTTAATTTATTAATAGCGTTGATTCCTTTTTCTCCGACAACTGATGCAACCATCGTCTTTGCTTTCTGCACCATTGAAGGTTCTGGCTGTTTTATGATATTTCGAATTGTCTGCAGGGCGTTGCTTTCGTCCTCACTATTTGTAAAACACTCTAAGAAAATGGGAACTTTCCCAATTTCTGAGGAAAGGAACTCATCTTTGACATCCAGAAATTCTTCCTTGTTTGTCGCTGAAAGGTATTTAAAACCTAAGTCTTCAGCATAATGACGTACTAAATCCTTTGACTGCTTACCATAATGCCCGGCAGCTGCAATGTAATCATCAGCAGCTTCTCCAAAACGTGCTCCTGGATGATCATAATTCCGAAATTCAGTACCACGTCCATTATTGATTAACATAATTCTTAAATTTCTTCCTACATGCCTGTTGCCAAGTACATTCATGTCATAGAAAAAGGAAAGGTCGCCAAATATTCCAAAATATAATTTCTCTGGATAGGCAAGGGATGCTCCTATTAACGAGGACATGTTACCGTCGATACCAAAACCACCGACATTGCAGCGGGTGGTTACACCATCTGGTACCTCAAACATGTTCCATGAACGTAGTGTGTTTAGAATACCTAAGTGTAATTGGCTTCCAGATGGAATCTGGTTGTGTAATTGTTGTGCAATCCATATATTTGAAAATGGAAGTTCTGGGATTTGTGAGAATATCTCCTGATATTGTTTCTTACATTGCGAGAGGTAATCTGTATGACTACCTTCTTTAGATGAATAGTGCTTGAAGAATTCTATTTCTCTCATTTGAAAAACTGCGGTAAGTTTCCCGAATGTGTCACGTAATTCTCCGTCTTCATTCACTCGCCAAACTTGTTTTGCGCCATAAGGCATTCCGTCGTAATCGCCAGAAACTTCTCCTATATGGATAAGGGTTTCTATATTTCGTAAATTGCCTACACCTCCATTCTGCCTAAACATCAGTGCTGTGTGAACTGCATATTTGCCATGATAGCCACTTGTGTGATCACAAAGGACTACAGCATCGTGTGTGGCACAAAAAGCATCAATTGCTTCTGTTTCCTCATTGGAAAAATCTTTATGCGAACCGATGAATACCGCAATATGACCATTGTTCTTAGTAATCTCAGGAAGAGAGTCGTAATAGAAATATCGCTTGATAGCATTTGCTGGTGGTAAGTCCTGTACGCTGAAATCTCTGCTATATGTAGTAATCAAGTTGATATGAACAGGTCCTCCTCCGTTTCGTCTTAACTCTAACAAAGCCTTGTTTGCCTCTATTTCGCAGAATCTTTCATCTGTTTGATCCTTTACAACAGGCAGTGTCACACTGAGTAACGAGATGTCTGCTGGGGGATTCCTCCTATCAATGTTTTGAGCTATGAGATGTCCTATGCGGTGCTCACCTTGATGTGATGTTATAGCAAAAATGGGCAATTTCCTATAAAAAGCTTCTGTGAGACCTGACATGTAATTTCTTGATGCGGTTGCTCCTGTACATGAGAGAACAACAGGCTCTCTACTCTCCGCAGCAAGACCACAAGCCAAATATGCAGCACTTCGCTCATCTACACTTGAATATATTTCAAACCCGCCATCGTGCATTAAGCTGGCTACAAATGTTATGTTTGTTGTTCCTGGAGACGCAATAACCTTTTTTACTCCGTGTGCTTTGAGTAGGGCAATGACTATCTGTACATTGCGCTCGTTAGTATAATATTTTTGTTCCATTATTTCCATCTTGCATTAATCGTTCTACCTTCATTGCAAACCAATATTTGACCATTGATTAATTTTGATGCGTCGGATAAAATAAAAACTGCAGTTTCTGCGATTTCTTCCGGCAAATATACCCTATTGTTGATCCCTGTAGCATAAAGGTTGCCATCGGCCTTATAACCGGTCATATCGGATGCAGTGACACCAGGGCATATAGCATTAACTCTAATGCCTTCATTCTTAAATCTATACGCTAATCCTTGAATCATGCTATTAATTGCTGCTTTAGTCCATCCATAAGGCCTTAAATCAACTGTAGTACCTGTCTCAGAAGAAATAAATAAGACATTTCCATGTTTCTTTTCATTTTGAAGATATTGGACAAATTGTTGTGTTAAAAAGAATGGTCCTCGCAAGTTTGTGCTAATTTGAGCATCAAAAGATTCTGGAGTTACATAGTTGTAATCCTTTTCATGTAACGAAATACCTGCATTATTTACTAAAATATCTAGACCGCTTAACTTGATAGATGCGGTTGTTATAAAAGAATGAAACAGCTCAATATTATTGATGTCAAGTACTTGATATTGGCAGTTCAATTCTTCGGAAACTTTCTTTAAAGTTTCTTCATTTCTTCCGGTAATGAGAACTTGTGCGCCCTCATTAACAAATCGCTTAGCCATTGCATTTCCCAGTCCTCGACTTCCTCCCGTGATTATTATTTTCTTTCCATCTAATCTTTGAGAAGGAGAGGTGTAGTGAATGTGTAAGTCAGAAATGATTTTATTTTCAATTGGTCCATGAAGGACATAGCTTATTCCTCGTCTTAGATATGTTTTTAAAGACATAATTAGTGTTTTATGTGGATCTTGTTTGATATTACTTCTTTTACTTTCTCTGTAAGCATTTGACGCTCATTCTTTTTTAATCCTACCAATATAACGGAGGCTCCTGCGCAAATGACACTGGCTGCCATTACTGCAAAAGATTTAAGAACAGAATCTGGTATTTCAAGATACATTGTCCATGGGACTGCTACCGCTAATACCGTTACTAAGACTACGGGTATGAATGTTTCTCTAACATACATCATGATGGGGAATCCCCATAGATGGCGCATAATGTAAAGACGGATTATATCAAGGAGTGTATATACAACAATATAAATTATATATGTGCTTTCCACTGGCAATCCCATTTTGAATGCTATCCATGTGAGTGGAAAGACGAGACAGCCAACTGTAGTTATTATAATGGTATACCATTTAATCCTTCCAGTGGCCATGCATGCCGTAAAACCTGTTTGTCCAAGTAGCGTTATTAGTGCTGCGATCATAGATAGACGGAAAAATGTTACGGTGTAATCAGGAACTAATCCTAACCATAAATATAGCACCTGATAGGCTTCAAACATAAATGGTAATGATAGAGTGAACATTAGGAAATATGAAAAACGAGCACCTCGACATACTAATCGGTTCATCTCGTCAAGTTCCCCTGCGGCATAACTTTTGGTTATTTGGGGGTTTAGAGCAGTCATGAAATCACCATAGAAGCGCGTCACGAATCCTTGAATTTGATTTGCCACACCACGAGCTGCATTAAAGGTGACACCAAAGAAAATGTTTATTAAGAGGTTTACACCTTGAGTGTTAAATATCCATGCAGTGTTTGTCAAGAAACTCCATCCCGCAAAACCTGTCATCTCTTTTAATAGTCCTTTGTCTAAAACAAATTGATAATGACACTCCTCAAACGTCCTGGCACAATATATCCGCTGGGCTATTCGCATTCCTAAACTGACGACAAAACCTAGTAATGACAAGGTTATCAGTTTGTCGTATGGAGAGATGTACAGCAGATAGACGATAACAAGTCTTAAGCAAGAATCAACGATGCTAAACCACGCAAATACATTCATCTTTTCATGAGCTACGATGCATGCTCCGTATGGTACCTGTGTCAAGCCTATGAAGAATGACCATATCGCAAATTGTAGTACCCAATTAGCGGCTGTCATTCTTTCCGCAGGTATGTTCATTTGTGTGTTTAGGAACCAAACACCAAGAGTCTCGCCTAAAAGAATAATGACTGCTCCAATTGCCAGTTGGATATTTAGGGATGTGGAAAAGATTCTTTTTAGTTTGTTAATGTCTCTGTGACCTAACTCGTATGTGATAAACCTACTTATAGATCCGCTTAATGATCCGGATACAACCGAGAACATTCCGATTGTGGCGCCAACGGCATCATTGATGCCGTAATTCTCAATGCCAAGAACCTGCAGCGTAACACGGCTTGTTATGAGCGAAATCAGCATTGAAAATGCCGTTCTCGCATAAAGCATCATGGTGTTCTTTGCTATTCTTTTATTATCTATTTGTGACATGTGCTATTTGATTTCAAAAAATGCCTAAATATTTTGAGATGTTCTTAGGTAGGGTTGCTTTGATTAGCAAACAAAAAGCCCATGTGAGAAAAAGAACAATAATCCATGAAAACAGCCACAAGTCTTTAATGTTAAAGTAGGGCATGGCGTATCTGATGATGAAAATATGTGTTAGATATATGCCGAAGCTATCCTTGCCAATCTTGCATAGTAGTTTATATAGTGAATTGCCTTCAAAGTGGCTGTTAACCCATTGCTCTATATTTCGACTGAATAAAAACATAATTAAAAATGCGGACATTATATGTGTTGATGGTTTTATGCCATATCCTGTGCCATAGTTTGAAACGTACCAATGTGTTGCAAACATTGCAATGACCCAGAAGATTATGGCACCGCATAGGTGCATTTTAGTATTATACATACGATTGCCTTGGGCAATGCGTATTCCCAAATAGAAGAACATCATCCACATAGGAAAAGGGGTGCCTGAATATAATAGTGGAAATGAGTAACCACGAATATTCTGTAAATACACAAATGCTGTTATCCATAATAGATTTATAATTATCACCCCCCCCATTATATTTATTTTTTTCAGGATATGCATGAATAAATATCCCTGTATTATAAAAAATATATATAAATAT
>JAEEGL015297968.1_pt1 | contig 22324 bp, 15 predicted proteins | sample 9134231 | NCBI WGS metagenome assembly JAEEGL01 (sample SAMN16246548, study PRJNA631951) | gut metagenome | biome: gut microbiome; feature: rumen; material: fiber-attached | host: Bos | place: Iran: Karaj | collected 2018-10 | reverse complement strand
TGGCCGAGAAGTTCCTGTCAGGAACCTATCGTAAGATGATCATCAAAGAGGCTGAAAGAGAAAAAGCCCTTCAGATGGCTGAGCAGGGAGGTGAGTAGTTGTGGATAGAATCATTTCAACATTTGCGAGTGTCCTTTCCAATCCCAGCTTCTACGCTAACGTCGTAGCCGTTACCCCGCCGCTGTTACTGGCAGCCCTGGGCTGCTCGGTTGCGCAGAAGGCTGACGAGACCCAGATGGGCATGGAAGGTATCATGCTGCTGTCATCATTCGTCGGCACCCTGGTAGCTGCCTACGTCGGCGGACCCAACCCCTGGCTGGGCTTATGCGCCGGCATCATCGTCGGTGGTCTGTTGGGTTATCTGGTCGCCATCTTCAACCTGAAACTGAAAGTCAACATCGTTCTGGTCGGCATTGCCATGAACCTGATGGGCAGCGGCATCACCGCCTTCTTCCTGCCCATCGTTACCCCCAACCACGACAGAAGCTCCACGAACTCCCTGCAGTCCGGCATTCTGCCCAATGTCAAGATCCCGTATCTGAGTGACATTCCGGTTGTCGGTGAGATCCTGTTCAACCAGAACATCCTGACCTACATTTCCTATCTGCTGATTGCCGTCATGGCCTTCATGCTGTTCAAGACCAAGCTGGGCTTGAGGATCAGAGCCGTTGGTGAAAACTCCAACGCCGCTGAATCCGTCGGTATCTCTTCCGATAAGATCAAGACCATTGCTCTGGTCATTTCCGGATGCCTGGGCGGCATGGGCGGCATCTTCATGAGCGCTGTCTATCTGTCCTACTTCTCCAACGGCATCGTCGCCGGCCGTGGCTTCATCGGCCTGGCCGCCTGTTCAATGGGTGAGGCCAATCCGATTCCAACCGCACTGACCAGCCTGCTGTTTGGCTTCTTCTACGGTCTCAGTAACTTCGCCAGAACCACCGGCATTTCCGACAACATCCTGAAGATGTGGCCGTATATTGCCACTCTGGTCGGCGTTGTCATCTACTCCATCAATAAGACCAGAAAGGAAAAGAAGCGTCTGGAAGGTCTGGCCAAGGCTGAGGAATAGTACATCATGAGCGAAAAAGAAGAGAACATCAATGTCAATGAACCGGAGGCTGAAAAGCCCGAGGAGATCGTGACGGAGATCGTTGAAAGCTTTGACTTCCGTAATCCGGAAGCCGGCGAAACAACAACTGAAAAAACCGAACAGGTTGTGGAAACCGCGGCAGCGGAAAACCCGGCCCCTGAAAGCATTGACCTGCTTCAGGCTGAGGTCGCTGAAGAGCCGTCAGAAGAAAAGCCGGTCCTCAGCAAGGACGAAAAGCAGCGGCTGAAGGAAGAAAAGGAAATCTCCATTCTGGAGAAGGCTCTGGAATTCGCCAGACATCCCAAGTACTTCCTGCTGCTGGTGCTGATCCTGACCGTTGTCTACATCGCTGACGAGCTTACCAGCCAGATCAAGGGCTATACGCAGAGCTTTGTCATCTACGATCTGTTCAAGACGACCATCAATACGCCGGAGTATGACGCTGCCAGCTCACAGCTGCAGCTGATCTCCACGGCCTGCTATCTGATCCTGATCATTGCCCCGTTCTACAAGTCGCTGGCGGATAAACTGGGAAGACGGCTCTTCCTGATCATCAACACCATCGGCATGGGCGTCGGCATGCTGGTGTGCGCCATTTCCCAGAGTTTCATTGTCTTCATCATCGGTACGGTCATCATGACCTTCTTCACTCCGAATGATGTTCAGGTAATGTACATCATGGAATGTGCCCCAGCCCAGCACCGGGCCAAGATAGCCTCGCTGACCAAGGGAATCGCGACCATGTCGGTATCCCTGATCGGCTTATTCATCAAGTGGTTCTATTACCGCGATGATGTCACCAGCTGGCGGTTAGTCTACATCATTCCGATCGCCATCACGCTGGTCGTCGGCATCGCTTCAATCTTACTGGTCAAGGAGACCCCGGTTTACGCTGAAAAGCGGCTGGAATACCTGCGCTCCTCCAAGGAGCAGCGCATTACCCGGGCCAGAGAAGAAAAGGAAGCTGCCCGTGAGGAAAAGAAGAACAAGGTATCCGTTTTCTCCGCCTTCAAATACATCTTCACCCATGAGCAGACCCTGGCCATCGCCATTGTCGGCGTGATCTTCTCCTTAAGCACCGGCTTTACCAACATTTACGGTACGGTCGTGGAAGCCGGACTGGGAACCAAGGCCCTGAGCGTTGAGGACACCAATGTAATCTATGCCTTCTGGCCGATCATCAACGGCATCTTCACCTTCTTAAGTGGCATCATCTCCGATGCTCTGGGAAGAAAGAAGTCTTCGATCATCCTGGGTATCTGGGCTCTGATCGGTTTAGTGATGTTTGTCATGGGCTGCGCCTATGGCGGATCACCCTATCTGATCGGCTTCGGCTACGGATTCTATTGCGCCGGCTTATGGTCGATCAGCGACCTGCTGTACATCATCATTACCGCCGAAAGCGTTCCGACCGGCATCCGGGCTTCCGTCATGGGCTGCATGGGACTGATCGGCATGTTCGGCACCGGCATCTCCTGGATCATCAATGCCCTGGTGATCAACTGGGTTGGTTCAGCCCGACTTGGTGTCGCCCTGATGACGGCTTATCTGCCGGTCATGGGTGTTGCCCTGGCGCTTCTGATGATGAAAGTCAGAGAGACCAAGGGTGTCGACCTCAGCGAGATCTGATGACTGCAAGGTAAATAAACTTCAAGGCGGACGGCTTAGCCGTTCGCCTTTATTCAACCTGACGGTAAAAAATGTCAAAAGGAGAGTAATCATGAAAGAATATAAGGTGATCAGTCTGCATCAGGAAATCAGCAGTCTGGTGCGCTGGGATAATCGGTTTGACCCGGAGAAGATGGAGCAGCAGCTCAACCAGCTGGCGGCGCTGGGATGGCATCTGAGCAGCGCGCTGAGCGCTCAGAACCGGGGCACGGAGAACTGGCAGTGTCTATTGATCATGGAAAGAGACAGCGATTCGCTGTGATATAATCAAATAAAGAAAACTCAGAAAGGAGTCTCAATATGGCAATTCTGACGATCCGTTTTTCCTCACAGGTCCTTAAGCGTAAGGTCACCTGCGCGGTCTGTCTGCCGACTGATAACGGCACCATCAAGGAACGCACCAACCCCCTTGACTACCGCTATCCGACCATTTACCTGCTGCATGGCCTGACTTCTGACTACAATGAATGGCTTTACCGCAGTCATGTGGAAAAGTATTCCGAGCGCAACAACATTGCCGTGGTCATGCCCAGTGCCGAGAATTCCTTCTATGTCGATTCCGGACTGGTCAATGATGACTTTGACCGTTTCATCGGACAGGAAATCGTCGAAGAGACCAGAAGGATGCTGCCACTGTCACGAAAGAGGGAAGACACCTTCATTGGCGGCGATTCGATGGGCGGCTTCGGGGCTTTGAGATTGGGAATGAAGTACAGTGATACCTTCTCCAAGATCCTTTCCTTCTCCGCTGCCATCCACATGTTTGAGTTTGAACCGGGCGATTCCCGGCGCGGTTCGGTCTGCGATGAGGATAAGGTCTTCGGTGATTTCCAGACTGCCCGTAACAGCGACAAGAACCCCGCGGTCGTACTGCGACAGCTTTCCGAAAGAGTAGCGAGAGGCGAAACCAGCTATCCGGAGATCTTCATGATCTGCGGCCTGCAGGATGGCTTACTGCCGGCTAACCGCTCCTTCCATGAAAAACTGCAGAATTATCCCATAAAGGTCATCTATCAGGAGCATGAAGGCGACCATTCCCACTTTTACTGGGATGCCCACCTGGAAGAGATGCTGAAGTGGGCTTTGGAGAAATAGAAAGCCATTGCTGGATAATAGGCCGGGAAGCGGTTCCTACGAACTGCTTCCCGGTTTTTGTGATGGTAAGCTGGACACAATAATGTTGTAAAGCCAAAGAGGCATTTGAGATTAAACGGGTTAAGTGGTACTATTTAATTAAATCAGGATAACTGAATAATCATGTCATGAACTTCATTAAGGAAAACATACTTTATATTTCACTGATTCTTGGAATACTCGCCGGTTATCCGCTGGTGAGAAATGTCAATCATCAATTCAGTTTAAAAACAGGCAGGCAGGTATTTCTGCGATGCTGCCTTTTTACGGTGGTTAGCGTGGCTTCGGTCATGCTGTTTGCCTCCCTGGAAGGCCTGCTATCCGGACAGGGATTTCATTTTGGGGCGGTTTCAACTTACGGGCTTTATCTGATTGCCCCGCTTTTTCTTCTTTTGCTGCTGCGCCGGGAAAGCAGAGCTTACTTTGACGGCTACGCTCTTTATGTTTTGCCGTCTATGATCCTGCAGCGGATCAAATGCCTGATCGAAGGTTGCTGCTATGGAAAGCTCATCGGCACTACCGGCTGGCGTTACCCGACCAGGGAGATGGAAATCGTCTTTTACATCGTCATGATCCTGGTGCTGAAAAAGCATAATAACAATGACGATGGCCGGCTGTTTCCACTGTTGATGGTCAGCTATTCGGCCTTCCGGTTTTTCAATGAGTTCATGAGAGAGGGACCGGGAGTGATCCATTTGGCCCACCTCTGGTCCATTGCGGTCTTTGTGATCGGCTACAGTATCTATGCGGAATTCAAAAGAAAAAAAGCCTGACAGTTTAGGGGGTGAAAACTGTGAAAGAGAGAATCGTTAAGAGAATAATGAAAATGTTACTGGCCGTCCTGCTGGCCATCGGCTCGCTCTCGGTCAGCTGGATAAGCGTAAAGGCGGCAGCAGTCAGCGGTTTCAGCGTGCCGGGACTTAATGCCAGCTATACTGACGGCAACTGGTCCGGCAGCGGCAACAGCCTTTCCGGTTCAGCAACCGGAACCGCCGGCGGTGGCTGTTCGTCAGCAACGGTAACGACTTCGACGCTTACCCTTACCAACGCCTCCGGCAGCGCGGCGACGCTGTTGTTCAGCTATGGCAAGCCGACGATCGGCTCCGGCGGTTCGGTCACCATTGATGGGGTATCCAGAACGGCGGCCGGTGATTTCCGCAAGTCATTAGGCGTCAACGAGTCAATTACCATCGTTATTGTGTCCGGAACTGCCGGCGCCTATACGACATCTGTGGAAATAAGCAACATCAACCTCATCATTGACGCAACGGTCACTACGACTTTCCTGCCGGCCGAAAACGGCAGCTACACCGTCATTGACGGCAACGGCAACCCGGTCGTGGTAGGCGATTCCTATGAGCACAACACCATTTTAAGCTTTGCGCTGACAGCAACGCCGGATCCCGGATACAAGCTGATGGGATGGTATGATGTTACCGAAGATGTCTATTTCAGTGATGCGCGGGTCATAACTGCCCAATATTTCAACTACAGTTCAGCGGTAAAGCCGGTTTTCGTAAGCGCCGCCACGGCAATCTGGGAAACCGGAACCAATTCTGGGAAATGGTTCAGTGACCTGAATCAGGCGCTCAGTTACGCCAGCGCTCAAAGCATTGACAAGATCACGCTGATCGGCGACGGAACGCTTCCTGCCGGTGAATATACGGTGCCTTACGGCAAGACCCTGCTGGTACCGTTTGACGGGGCTCAGAGCGTATCAACCGTCAAGCCGGAAAGCTACAAGGATGTTACGCCGGTAAAACCGACGCCCTTCCGGACGCTGACCATGGCTGAAGGAGCCCATTTGACCATAAACGGCAACCTGTGCGTCAATGCCATGGTCAACTCAGACAACAACAATTACACCGGCGTTACCTCCGGAAAATACGGCTGGATCAGATTGAATGCCGGCAGCAGCATTACGGTTGCCAATAACGGTCGGCTGTACTGCTGGGGCTACATTACCGGTGAAGGAAGCATCGAAGCGCTTAACGGTGCCAGCGTTTATGAACCGTTCCAGATCTGCGACATCCGGGGCGGTCAGGCGACGCTCAGTTTGAACGATAACAGTCAGAAGGTCTTCCCGTTCAGCCAGTATTATGTTCAGAACATCGAAGCTGAACTGGTCGTCAGATATGGAGCGACCGTCTATGCGGTCGGTTCCATAACGATCTCCAATTCCACGGAGACACCGACCATCAAGTTCATTTCCAATAGCGGTTCCATGTTCATCATGTCATCCGGATCGACCTTTACCATGAAGTATGACGGCACGGTGGACCGGAACTACTACGACATTGAAGGATCAGCCTCAATCAACTCCGTTTCCATGAATGTCTACATCAGCGTCAACAGCAAGGACTATGTTCTGCCGCTAATGGAGAATACGACGATTAATGTTCATTCCGGGACTGTCGCGATCAATCAGGATGTCTGTCTGATCCCGGGATGTGAGGTGAACATCGACCAAGGTGCTGCCGTCAGCATCAGCGCGGACAAGAATGCCTATGTCTATGACCGGGATGAATGGGTCGGCGGAAAGTTCGTATTCAGCAATACGGACATGGTCGCCAGCAACTATTCACCAACCAGAGCAGATGCCAACAAATTCAATGTCAACAAAATGACTGACGTTATGATTAACATCAACGGCACCTTCATCGCTTCAGGCAACATGTACACCACCGCTTCCGGCGCCAACATTACCTCAAGTGAAAAGACCGGCAGATTTGAGTTTACCAAAGCGGCACCGGCAGCAACGACGACCTATCAGGCCGTTCAGACCGGTTCAAGCATCAGTTATACGTCAATCAGCGCTAATTCAGCCTGGCTGCATAATGGAAGCCAGTATCAGGGCAGTGCTGATGAATACACGAAGACCGCAGGTTCTTCAGCCAGCGATGTCTATTTCTATTGCGCTGTTCATGACAAGTGGGAAAAGGGAGCGTTCTATAACCTGACCCTGCACTCCAATGAACAGCCGGATGTTGTAGAAACATACCAGATCTGTGGCAATGAACTGGCCATTCCGGCAAATCCGTTTGTCAGAGAAGGCTATCTCTTTGATGGCTGGAACAGCGCTGCAGACGGTTCCGGCACCTCATACGCTGATCAGGAAGTCATCCATGGCAGTAACCTTGATCTCTATGCCCAATGGGTAGAAAACATTGAAAGACATACGATCCAGTTTATCAACTATGACGGTACGTTACTGCAGAGTACTGAGGTCGCGGTTGGCAGAATCCCCGAATATACCGGTCCGGTTCCGGAGAAACCGGCTGATGCGATGTATGTCTATACCTTTGCCGGCTGGACTCCGGAGATTACGGAAGTAACCGGAGACGCAACATATACGGCGACGTATACTCAATCAATAAGAAAGTACGTTATAACCTGGGTGAATGACGATGGAACCGTTTTACAAAGCAGTGAAGTGGAATACGGTCAGATGCCTGCCTACACTGGCGAAACTCCGACTAAGGCAGCTACTGCTCAGTACACTTATACATTTAACGGATGGACTCCTACCATTATTGAAGTAACCGGCGAAGCAACTTATACTGCCACCTATGCCTCAACTGTCAATAAGTACTTAATCAAGTTCGTCAATGACGACGGTACAGTCTTGCAGAGCAGTGAGGTTGAGTATGGTCAGATACCTGCTTACAATGGAGAAACTCCGACAAAAGCGGCAACCGCTCAGTACACTTACACATTCAGTGGTTGGACTCCTACCATTGTTGAAGTAACCTGCGAAGCTACCTACACCGCAACTTACACCTCAACTGTTAATAAATACTTAATCAAATTCATTAATGACGACGGAACCGTACTACAAAGCAGTGAAGTAGCTTATGGTGAATTGCCAGCTTACACTGGTGAAACACCGACCAAGGCAGCGACCGCTCAGTATACATACACATTTAATGGTTGGAATCCGACTATTGTTACTGTGACAGGAGAGGCAACTTATACAGCTGTCTATGATCAGGAGAACAGAGAATACATGATCACCTGGCTTGATGATGATGGCAGTATAATTGACACTACGGCAGTGGCTTATGGAGAAATGCCGGTACATGCAGATCCGGTTAAACCGAGCACTGCGCAATACAGCTATACATTTACTGGCTGGACTCCCGAGCTGAAAGAGGTAACAGGTGAAGCGACTTATACTGCCACTTACACTTCTACCGTGAATAAGTATCTGGTTAGGTTCGTCAATGACGATGGCACTGTACTACAAAGCACTGAAGTAGAGTATGGCCAGATGCCTGCTTACACCGGAGAAACTCCGACAAAAGCGGCAACCGCTCAGTACACTTACACATTCAGTAGCTGGACTCCGGCACTTGCTGAAGTTACCGGCGAAGCTACTTACACCGCAACTTATGCTTCTACTGTGAACAAGTACCTGATCAAGTTCGTCAATTATGATGGAACAGTCTTACAGAGCAGTGAGGTTGAGTATGGTCAGATGCCTGCTTACAATGGAGAAACTCCGACTAAGGCAGCTACTGCACAGTACACTTACACCTTCAGCGGTTGGACTCCGACTCTTGTTGAGGTAACTGGTGATGCAACATATACTGCCAAGTATGACGCTGTTGAGATTGAAACCCTGAGAATTCTTTCTCTGGTTAATGAGGGAACAAACAGTGGCATTACTGTCAATTACACAAACATGTCTGCAGCACAGAAATACGAGATTCAGGTCAGCGAAGACGGTGCTAACTGGACAACATTGACAGATGAGGAAACCGGAAACTCCTACACTGACAAGACAGCCACCTGGATGGGCAGAGTATACTACTACCGAGTAAGAATGTTCGCTGAAGGTCAGTGGAGTGAATATGCGGAAAATGCCGGTTTGTTGAGAAATCCGTTCATTGATGTACCGGAAGGTACTGATGACTTCACTCATGTTGCCTGGGCTTACAACAATGACATTGTCAACGGCATCAGTTCAGCCAATAACCTGTTCAATCTGACCGGCAGATGCACCAGAACCCAGTTCTGCATCATGCTTTGGAAGATGAACGGCAAGCCGTCAACCAAGGGCATGACCTGTCCGTTTGAGGACATCGATGATGTTACGACCAATAACAAGAAAGGCATCATCTGGTGCTACAACCAAGGCATCATCAACGGTACCAGCCCGACGACCTTTGCGCCGCAGGGCGATATCAACAGAGCTCAGCTGGCTATCATGGTCTATAAGATGGCCGGTAAGCCGTCCGTTGAGGGACAGAGCTGTCCGTATACCGATTTGGACGGTCTGACCAAGAACAACCGGAATGCGGTCATCTGGTGCTACAACAACGGCATCATCCCCAGCATTGGCGATGCTACTACCTTCCAGCCCAAGGCCAAGGGAACCCGAGCCTTGCTGACGGAGATGCTGTACGGCTACAATCAGATATACCATCTGATCGGAGAATGAGATGAAAGGGAACTGATGCAACATCAGTTCTCCTTTTTGCGGGCATGGTAGGAAGTTAATTGGATTAATGATATTTTGGGTTAGACGGTCCTGATATGTATAATTTACAAAGGAAAAAAGGAAAACGAAATTTACATAATGAAATGTTGATTTTTTGTTTCCATCCTTAAAAAAGCATGATATAGACAAAAAATAGCACAGCCTTGAATAGATGATGATGTATAATTAATATGCATAAGCATTTGTTTATGAGCCATAGACCATAAATGAATCAATAATGATATTTATCTCAGAAAGGGGATATGAACGGATGAATAGATTTCTGAAGTGTATTTTGGCGCTTGCAGTAATGCTTAACACCATGCCGCTCAGGACAATACGTGCTGAGGATGCAAGCGACAAAACCGTTAAAGTAGAGGCGACCATAGCGTCCACTCTGAATGATGGGAAGGTTACGGAAGTTTCAGGAAAAGTCTACAGTGACTTCAGTTTTCTGATTGAACTGCCTAACGAGGCAGTGAATTCCAGTAACGCCACCGTTAGATTGAGGATGAAGGACATTGCCAGCCTGAACATCAGCGGCGAACGGCAGATGTCTTATACATTGACTACCAATCAGAACATCGAAAAGAATCTGTATGAAGTCCTTAAGGCAATTGCCGGAAGCGCTGAAGACGAGCATCTTTTCGGTTTTGATGGCGTTAAGGTTGCTGTCAGCGTAAAGGCTGATGGCAAGCAGGCTGATACGGAGTATCAGGTCAGCGGCAGCGAGTTTACCGAAGCCTCCAGCTGCAAGCAGATCAGCGCAACGGTAAATGCCGACACTGCCAGAGCGGCCTGGATGCTCATTACTGAACAGCTTGATGCCGGTACCAAGGCTGGGAATGACAGCTACATCGTTATTGCCAACGGTTCCTATATGCAGTTAGGCAGAGAAAAGCTCGTCTTTGAAAAGGACGGCGATCTGAAACTCGATAATCTCCTGCAGACCAAGGACCTGATACAGCTCATCAGGGACTATGTCAAGCTTGAGGACACCCAGGACAGCGCTCTGGTCTTTGCTCTGAAGGCCGGCAGTGAACTTGCCGTTGGTGAAAGCCATGCCGTTCTTAACACTGATGTGAAGATGACGGTTGAAGGCTGCGATGTTGCCGAACTGAACATCCTCAGTAATCTGGAAAGCGGCCTGACTGATGGTGATGAAAGACAGCTGATCATCGGCTTGCTGGAAATGGCCAATACCGTATTAGGCAAAGCTGACGCTGCGGAAAGCATCAATGTCTTAGTGGACTTTGACTACCGCGTAGACTGGCAGTGGTCTGATGACTTCGCAACCGCGACGGCCAGATTCTATTCACCGGTTGATGATACTCTGGTCGGCGAGAAGACCGTGGATACCGTAACGACCGTTGAACCCAACTGCAAGACCGCGGGTGAATACTCTGCCGAAGTCGAGTTTGAAGGGGTCAGATATACTGCCAGGACAGTTGGAAAGGTTGACCCTGATGCTCATGACTACAAGGCTGAATTTGACTGGAGCGGCAGTGATCAGGAAGGCTGGAAAGCTGAACAGCTCTTACTGGTATGCCAGCGGGACACTACCCATGTTTCCTCCGTCGCTGCGACAACTGAGGTAATAGTTACCAAGGCCGGCTGCGAAGCGGAAGGAAATACCGCCTACATCGCTACCGCCGAATATGAAGGCGAGACCTACACGGAAACCAAAAATGTCGTCATTCCGGCTACCGGGCATGATTATGATTACGAAACTGCCGAGGCTCAGTATACCTGGGACTTTGAAAACATGACGCTGACCGGCCGGCTTGCCTGCGGCAATGCCCCGGACAACCGCGATCATGACCTGGTGGAAACCATAGCCATTACGGCCGAGGAAAGAGAAGCCAGCGCCGCGGAACCGGCTAAGACCATTTACCGCAGCGCTGAATTCAGCGATCCGCATTTCCGGAAACAGAGAATCGAAGTTCCCCATGGCGAAAGACTGGATTACAAATTCATCATCCGGGTGTCATCACAGACCAAGGATGGTGAGACCGGCGCCGTAACCGGAACCGTATATCCGGATTACCGGGCTGATCTGGTAATCGATCAGGCCATGGTTTCCGTCAGCAATGCCACCGTTGATGTCTGGATGAAGAATGTCGCTTCTCTGGGCGTTGAGGGTGAAAGACACCATGACGTAACGGTACATACCGACTTAGGCGACCGTGAAGTCAGCCTGGAACTGGTCAAGGACCTGTTTGCCGGTCTGCAAACGGCCGCCATCGTCGCCAAGGTTAAGGACAGCGCCAACAGCGTGACTTATACCCTGAAGAATGAAGGCTGGAAGATCACCGCTACCCCGAATGATACCTTCTATGCCCGAAAGGTATGGCAGGAAATCGTCAACAGTTCCAACGTGACCGTTGAAGACCTGACGCAGGATGACAGCCGGGCTGAGATCAAGAAGGGCAGCTACATTCAGGCAGGCGGTAAGAAGCTCATGGTAACCGCTGATCTGACGCTCAATGATCTGAATGACACCACGGCATTGATGAAAGCCATCAAGGATGCCGTTACCCTGACTGATGAAGAAGCCGTTAAAGGCGTGGAGATCTATCTGGAGGAAGGCACTCAGCTGACCATCGGCTCCAGCAAGGCTTCCGTTGTCCGCGACAGCCGGGCGTTCATCAGAGTTTACGATGAAGCCGCTCTGGCTGACATCGAAGCGACCCTGAAGAGCCTGCAGGGCGTCAGTTCCCTGGAAGATGTGATCAAGGGCGGTTTGGCTCTGGTCAGGGAAGTCTGCAACGGGCTGAACGGCAAGACTACGGAGGTTGAATTTGAATTCGGCCACCGCTATGAACAGTTTGAATTCCTCTGGTCTGAAGACCACAAGAGTGCCGAACTGCATGTGACCTGTCTGAATAATGACGAGCATGTCCAGATAATTAAGGCAACCGTAGAGGAAACGGTTACCAAAGCTACCTGTGAGCAGGACGGCAAGGCTGTCTATACGGCTACAGCAGAATTTGAAGGCGAGCAGTACAGCGAAACCTATGAAGAGATAACTCCGGCCTTAGGCCACAAGTGGAGCGAACCGAGCTGGATCTGGTCCAATGACCGCAGCATGGCCTTGGCCTTCTTCACCTGTGAACATGACGCTACGCATATCCGGACGGTGGAAGCGGTCATTACCGTGGAAACGACTGCCCCAAACTGCGGACAGGAAGGCAAGACGGTTTATACCGCCACCGCTACCTTTGAGGGTCAGCAGTACACTGATACCTATGAGGAAACCTCCCCAGCTCTGGTCCATGACTATCAACTGACGGAATGGATCTGGGCCGCTGACTACAGCAGCGCCGTTGCCAGATTCGTTTGCCGCAATGATGCTTCCCACATTGAGGATGTCCCGGCCAGCATCAGCTCGGAAGGAGAGCCGGCAACCTGTCTGGAAGCGGGCGTGACGATTTATATCGCCAGCGTAAGCTTCGAAGGCAAGAAATATGCCGATGTGAAGGAAGTAGAGATCCCGGCTACCGGACACCTCTGGGGTGAGCCGGTCATTGAATGGAAAGAACCGACCGCCGGCAAGCCGTATCCGGATGAAGCTACGGCTACCAGAGTCTGCCAGCATGACGCCAGCCACAGAGAAACCGTGGAATGCGAAGTGACCGTACTGGAAGAGGGCGATGATTACATCACTCTGAAGGCTACCGGAACCTTCGCGGATGGCACGACCTGCAGCGAAGAGAAGACCTTCGACAAGGACAAACTGGCGCTGACGCTGGCGGCCATGAGCACTGAGGGTATTGAACTTAGCTGGACGGACATCGGAGCTGACAAGTACGAACTCTACCGAGACGATGTTCTGATCGCCACCGTGATTGCCTCATCATATCTTGATGATGTCGGCCGAACCATGGGTAAGGAATATCGTTATCAGGTCAGAGGAATCTATGAAGACAGCGTTCCTACCGGCTACAGCCTGCTCACTGTCGTCTATAATCCCTTCGTGGAAGACATCGTTGAAGGAACCGATACCTTCACCCATGTTGCCTGGGCTTACAATGCCTATATCGTTGACGGCATCAGCAACAGCACCACCAGGTTCGGACCGGAAGGCCGTTGCACCAGAACACAGTTTGCCCTGATGCTTTGGAGAATGAACAACAAGCCTGATGTGACCGGTCTGGAGTGCCCGTTTGAGGATCTCGAGGGTCTGACGGCCAATAACCGCAGAGGCATCATCTGGTGCTACAACAATGACATCATCAAGGGCACCAGCCCCACTACCTTTGCCCCGAAGGGCAAGATAACCAGAACCCAGCTCTGTCTGATGCTTTACCGCATGGCTGACATGCCGTCGGTTGCCGGACTGGAGAATCCGTTTACCGACATCAGTGATGTCAGCGCCAATAACCGGAAAGCAATCATCTGGTGCTACCATAACGGCTTGATCGATGGCATTACTGAAACCGAGTTCCAGCCCACTGTCAAAGGCACCAGAGCGGAACTGGTACGGATGCTGTATGTATTTGAAACGATCTATCATACATACGAAGAATCCCGCTGATCCAAACGGCATTAAGCAAGCCGCATAGAATGAGAAACAAGCCGACTCTGAAACCGGAGCCGGCTTTTCTCATCCGGCTGACTCAGACGGTGTACAACTTGACAAATAACGGGCATAGAGAATAAGATTATTATGTTTACAAAGGAGCTGATTTATTCTTTTATGGACCCGCATTTGTGCAGTTTGATTTATCTTGAAGCAACTACTGAGGCTGTAGAAACAGCTGGCAATAAGGATGTATTTGGCTATATCCTGTTGCTGATCGTTTTGATTGGAATAAACGCATTCTTTGCCAGCAGCGAACTAGCTGTTGTCTCCCTCAACGACGCCAAACTGGAAAAGATGGCCAATGAGGGAAACCGCAAGGCAAAGCTGATATATAAAATGATACAGAGGCCCACGGCCTTTCTCTCGACGATTCAGATCGGCGTTACTTTAGCCGGTTTCCTTTCCAGTGCCGTAGCGGCCGATACCTTTGCCGACTATGTCGTCAGACTGTTTGAAAATACCAGTCTGTCCACTGATACTGTCAGGATGATCTCCATCTTCCTGATCACCCTGCTGCTTTCCTTCCTTACTCTGGTATTCGGTGAACTGCTGCCCAAGCGGGCGGCCATGACCAACCCGGAAAAGGTAGCCTTTGCGGAAGCGGGGATTCTTGATTTCTGCTACAAGGTTCTTAGACCATTAGTCTTTCTGGTTTCCAAGACTGTCAATGGTCTGGCCAAGCTTTTGGGAATCCGGGAACATGACGGCGACTCCGAGTCCGCTGAGGAAGAGATCAGGATCATGGTCGATGCCGGCAACGAAAAGGGCTTCATTGAAAATGAAGAGAAGGACATGATCAACAATGTCTTTGAATTCAACGACCGCACGGTCGGTGAGATCATGACCCACCGTACCGACATGACTTCTTTAGAAATCAATCAGAGTCTGGAGGAAGTCCAGGCGGCTTTCAATTCCACCGGTTATTCCCGCATCCCGGTCTATGAAGGCGACATTGACTCAATTGAAGGCATCCTTTATGTCAAGGACGTCTTCAAGTACCTGACTGATGAAAACCGCGGTGAATTCCACATTGCCGATTTCATCAGGGAACCGCTGTTTGTCTATGAGAACATGAAGTGCGATGACCTGATGACGACCTTCCAGAAGGAAAAGGTCCAGGTCGCCATCGTCCTTGACGAATACGGCGGAACCTATGGCATCGTTTCGATGGAAGACCTGCTGGAATCGATCGTCGGTAACATCGAGGATGAATTTGACAATGAGGAGCAGGAGATCCAGCAGCTCTCGGAAGACCACTTCATTGTGGACGGCGCTGCCCTGATCGATGACCTCAGCAAGCTCATTAAAGTAGAACTGGATGATTCGGAGAATGATACCGTAGGCGGTCTGGTCATGGACGAACTTGGCTACGTGCCTGATGAGGATGAGACCCCGTCGGTTACCATCAAGAATGTGACCTTTAAGATTCTGAGCATGGACGATCAGTCCATTGATAAGATCGATGTTACGGTCGCCAGGGAGCCGGAAAATGAAGACTGAATTCCGCATGAAGGCTTCCGCTGAAGAAGTCTATAAGACGCTTCTGGATTCCGTGATCGCGGAAACCCGGATGTATGCCGGCAAGGAAATCAGCGAAAAGGACCTGGCCAGCGGCTATAAGTATCACCGCAAGGTGAAGAAGAGCGGCCGGGAACAGGATGTGGTCGTGCATATCCGCAAGCCGGTGGAAAACCGCAATATCCACATCATGACCGCTTATCCGCAGGAAAGCTATGAGATGGACTACCAGCTGGAGGCCATTGACAATAAGCATGTGCTAATCCGCTATGAACAACTCAACTCCCGTGAGAAGGATCGCAAGAGCGGCTTGCTGTTTAAGTGGGGAATGAAGCGGCGGTTTAAGCAGATGGAAAAGTACATTAGTCGGGCACGTAAGGGCCAATAAAGATTTATTCAATTAATCCATCAGTCAAGTCCGGCTGATGGGTTTTCTTACGAGGTTATTAGAAAAGCGTCTTGGGCAGGATATATAATGGAAAAAACCGGTCAGTAAACTAACTCGTTCAATTTGGAAATTGGAGGATAGGTTATGAAATATGAGGATTTATATGATGAGTTCATTAATCTGTTTCCTGAAGATCACGAGCAGTTTAAAAGGCTCGAAGAAAAAACGGGAGCAGAAAGATCCATCGGTATGCATATAATGTTTGGTCTCGTTGTTTCCCCATATATCTTGAGTCTATTGGAGAAAGACCATGAAAAAGCAAAACAGGCATTTGATTTTGTCGAGAAGATGGAGATTTCTGAAGATGAAAGGATCGCTAATGTTGCTGATGTTAGTGTCTTGGAAATTCTAATAACCGAAGAAACCTGTGGAATAGAGAAAATCAGAAAGTATTTAGGTCCGGAATCACTGGCGTCAGTTTCTCATACAGCGAAATATTATAATCTGTAGAATTGCACTTGAGAGGTTAAGGCAGTACTTTACGGCCAAAACCATAGTACTTTCCTCACTGTGCCACCCTGGGGAAAGTGTTGACGAAGCCGATGCTTTTTCAAAGGGTAATGAAGCAATTCATGCTAAAATAATTCAAGTGAAATGCGAGGTTAAAAACATGAGTCAGGCATTAAACATCATCAAGGACGAAACCCTTACCTATAAGCAGCAACTGTTGGCTTTAGCCAAGTTAGGCGAGAGCACCGACGATACGCTGCGTTATTCCGATGAGTACTATCAGGGACTGAAGGACCGGGCGCTTTGCGATCTGGGCGAAGGACCGATGCCCTATCGGCCCCGTTACATCTGCCCGGATTATGAGCTGCTATTCGAAAAAGGCTGTCAGTTTCTGGAACTGAATCCGCCCAAGGACCTGCTGGAAGCGGTCAACGTGCTGGAGATCTTCTACAGCCATGTTCCTTCCATCACCGCCTACCCGGTTTATCTGGGGGATCTGGATAAGCTGTTGGAGCCCTTTGTCCTTAGGGAAGACCGGGCCTTTGCCAAGAAGGTGCTGAAGCTCTTCCTGTTACAGATCGATAAGGTGCTCACCGATTCCTTTGTGCACGCCGACATCGGACCGGAAGACAGCGTTACCGGCCGGCTGATCCTGGAACTGACGGAGGAGATGCAGCTGGCGGTCCCCAACCTGACCTTAAGATATGATCCTGAACTGACCAGTGATGACTTTGCTCTGGCCTGCATCAAATGCATGCTCAAGACTGCCAAGCCCTCCTTTGCCAACCATCGGATGTTTGTGAAGGAGTGGGGCGAAAGATACGCCATCGCCTCCTGTTATAACGGCCTGATGAAGGCCGGCGGCGGCTTTACGCTGCCTAGGCTGCGCCTTTATGAATGCTCACTGCCGGCCAAGGATGTCGATGATTTCCTGGGCAACGTCCTGCCTAAGTACATCGACCTGCAGTTGGAATACATGGATAAGCGCGTCAAGTTCATCGTCGAGCAGTCAACCTTCTTTACCGATAACTTCCTTTCCACCGAAGGTTTTGTAAAGCAGGAGAACTTCGTCGGCATGTTCGGTCTGGTCGGTCTGGCCGAGTGCTGCAATCATCTGCTGGGCATAACCGATAAGAAGAAGGGATTCGGCCTTAATGAGGAGGCGACTCAGCTGGGTGTGCGCATCATGGACTACATTGAAAAGCGCGTCAGCGAACACGTCGCTCCCTATAACGATGCCACTGACCATCATTACCGCCTGCACGCTCAGGTAGGAATAGACACCGATGGCATGGATGATGCTCCCGGTACCCGGATCCCCATCGGCGCTGAGCCGTCAATGCTGGACCAGCTGGAAGTAAACGAGATCTTCCACAAGTACTTCCCGACCGGAACCGGCGACATCTTCAAGTTTGAAGAGACCTATGTCAAGACCCCGGAGGCCATCTTACCGATCATCAAGGGCTCACTGGCCCGCGGCCTGCGCTACTTCTCCGGATATCTGGAGAATAATGACGTCGTCCGGGTCACCGGCTATCTGGTCAAGAAGTCGGAGATCGAAAAGCTGAATAAGAGAAAACAGTCACTGAATAATGTCACCGTCTTCGGCAAGGGCGCTCAGGATGGCGCTCATGCCCTGGACAGAAGAGTACAGAGGCAAGAGGATGCTGAAGGCACCCGTTAACCGGATCATCCCCTTCTCCAATGTCGACGGGCCGGGAAACCGGACATCGATCTTCTTTCAGGGCTGCCCCTTCAACTGCCTGTTCTGCCATAATCCCGAGACCATTAAAATGTGCGTCAGTTGCGGTAAGTGCGTTGAGACCTGCCCGGTGAAGGCCCTGAGCTTTGATGAACAGGGAAAGGTCGTCTGGGACGAAACCAAATGTGTTCAATGCGACTCCTGCATCAAGGTCTGCCCCAACTGTTCTTCTCCGAAGATCAGATGGCTGAGCGTACCGGAGGTCATGACCCAGTTGAAAAGAAGCCTTCCCTACATTGACGGCATCACCACCAGCGGTGGGGAATGCACGCAGTACAATGAGTTTCTGATTGAACTCTTTGCGGAAGTCAAGAAACTGGGCAAGAGCTGTCTAATCGATTCCAACGGCTCCTTTGACTTTGAAAGCGATCCGCGGGTTCTGGAGGTTTCTGACGGGGTAATGCTGGATGTCAAGGCCTACGAGAAGAAGTGGAACGACTATCTGATCTCCTTTGACCGCAGCCTGATCCTGAAGAATCTGGAATATCTTCTGAAGGTCAATAAGCTCTATGAAGTGCGCACGCTGATCTTCCCTGACCGGGACAGGGAAAATGAAGAGACCGTCCGCCATGTCGCGGAAATGATCGGGGACAAATGCTTCTACAAGATCATCCGCTACCGGCCTTTCGGGGTAAGGGAAAATTACCTGCCCGTGCTGGGCGAGTTTACCACCGAGGAAGAATACGCCAACAGGTATGTCGAACTGGCCCGTTCACTGGGCGCGGCCAAGGCCTATCTGGTCTGAACAATTATCAATCATAATGAAAACGGCCGTCAGGCCGTTTTGTCAGTTAAGGGTAATGATCACGACTTCGGGGTCGCAGAAGAGCCGGTGAGCCGTTTTGGTCATGCCTAAACCGGATGAGTAGTAAAGCCGGTCTTTCTCATGCCAACCCAGCTTATAGCGGCCGGAGAAGGGCAGATTGATCTGCATGGCGTGGCTGTTGCCGCACAGGATCAGGTCAGCCTCGCTGAGCTGGCTGCGCTGATTGAGCGAATGAATAACCGCGATGTCCAGATGCTCGTCCATGTTTGGATTTTTGACTTCTGCGTCTGGCTCATAGCCGCAGATGCGGAAATAATGGCTGGCGGAAAGATGGACTTTGACGCTGTCCGCAATGATTTCAAAGCCGCTTTCACGCAGGATCTTGGCGGTAATGTTCTTCCGGGAATCACTGATCAGGTCATAGTCGCCAAAGATCGCGAACTTTCCCTCCGGCGCCTTGATGCCGGTCAGAAAGGAAGTGAGAACGGTGATGTCGTTTCCCTGAGGTGTGTAGTCCCGGTCAAAGAGATCGCCGCCGAAGATCACCAGATCATAGTCCAGAGCGTTCAGGGTCTCGTTGATGGCTTGCAGATGCGTTTCATCGGTATAGGTGCCGTATTCCAGGTCAGTCAGGTAGAGAATGCGGAAATTGTGGTCCCGGGTATCAGGGTGGCTGACGCTAAGATAGGATACCTTATAGTCGTACTGCGCCAGAAAAGTCGCGTCATAGTAGATGTACATGGCACAGGAGAGCAACAATACGATTACCGCCAGAATGGCGACCAGCAGTTTCTTGTTCATGAAATCATTTTAGCACAGTTTACCAGGAAGAATGAGCGCTGGACAGTGATTTCGCTGCCACCGTCCGGCAGATAAGCTATAATTAGATAAACAGTAAAGACAGGAGAGAAGAGCATGAGTGAAATGAAACCGTATCAGCAGGAAATCGAAAAGATCATGGATGACCGTACCCTGGCTTACTGGCAGCGCACCGAAGCGCTGGCCAAGTATGCCGAAAACCTTCTGGATTACCCCGAAGGAACACCGGAGGAATTCTATCTGCTGGAAGCCAGCCGGGAGATCTCCGACCTGCATGAAGGCCATGGACCCAAGGCTCCCCGCTACATCCTGCCCGACTATAAGAAGTTTCTTATGGAGGGCTCGTCGTTTCTGCGTCTGGATCCGCCCAAGACCCTGTTTGAGGCCGTCAATGCCCTTCTGATCTTCTACCATAACGCCCATTCAATGGACCGCTTCCCGGTCTTTCTGGGCCGCTTTGATGATCTGCTGGAAGAATTTGTGCTAAAGGAAGAACGCAAAACGGCCAAGGAGATCCTCAAATGGTTTCTCATCAGCATTGACCGGACGATGTCCGACAGCTTCGTTCAGGCCAATCTCGGTCCTGAGGAAACGGTTACCGGAAATCTCATTCTGGAACTGCTGCCGCAGCTGCAGAACATCACTCCCAATGTCTCACTGCGCTATGACCCTGAAATCACTCCTGATGAGTTTGCCAAAAAGGCACTGGACAGCGCCCTGCGCTGTGCCAATCCGGCCTTTGCCCTGGACAGTTTCTATAAGGAAAGAGTCGGGGAGAACTACGGCATTGCCTCCTGTTACAATGGCTTACTGATCGGCGGCGGAGCCTTTACGCTGACCCGCTTGAGATTAGGTACCATCTCCGAGCACTGTCAGGATTTGCGTGATTTCTTTGAAAACCGCCTGCCTTTATGCATCGATACCCAGTTGAAGTTCATGGACGCCAAGATCCGCAATGTCGTGGAAAAGCGCGCTTTCTTTGATTCCGACTGGATGGTTAAGGAAGGCTTTGTCCATAAGGACCGCTTTGTCGGGCTGTTCGGGTTAGTAGGCTTATGCGAGTGCGTCAACAACCTGATGGCCAAGGAGGGCAAGAGCGGCCGCATGGGCCACGACCGTGAGGCTGACCAACTGGGCGTGCGCATTCTGGAAACCATTGAAAAGGCCGTCAACGAGCACTACTGCCCGTATTCCTATAAGCATCATTTCGTCATGCACTCCCAGGTAGGTGCGGATGACGATGAAGGCAACTCCGCCGGTACGAGAATCGCCTATGGCGACGAACCGGAGCTCTATGAACATCTGAAGAACTGCGGTCTCTATCATCACTTCTTCCCCTCCGGCGTTGGCGACATCTTCCCCTTTGACGAGACCGCTTTCCGCAACCTCGATGCCCTGCTGGACATCTTCAAGGGCGGCTTCAAGGTCGGTGTCAAGTACATGTCCACTTATCTGGGCTCCGGAGATCTGATCCGGGTAACCGGTTATCTGATGAAGAAATCAGAAGTTGAAAAGCTGAAGCGCGGGGAAGCCGTGGCTAATGATTCCGTGGTTCTGGTGGTCGATAAGACCCCGGCCCGCCATCTGAGTGAAAAGAAGGTCAGGAGTTTTGATGAACAGAGCGCCGGTTAATAAGATCATCGCTTCCAGCGTCGTTGACGGACCAGGAAACCGCACCGCGGTGTTCTTTCAGTCCTGCAACTTTAACTGCCGCTATTGCCATAACCCGGAGACGATCAACATGTGTGTTAACTGCGGCAAGTGCGTAGAAACCTGCCCGGCTGACGCCCTGCAGATTCATGATGGCAGGGTCGTCTGGGACAGCGAAAAGTGCGTTCAGTGCGACACCTGCATCAAGACCTGCGAGAATAATGCCTCACCAAAGATCCGCTACATGAATGCGGAAGAGATCTGGCAGCAAATCGAGCCCAACCTGCCCTTCATCCGCGGCATTACCGTTTCCGGCGGGGAGTGCACCTTACAGGCTGAGGTAGTCAGAGAACTGTTTACCCTGGCTAAGCAACACGGTCTGACCACGTTGCTGGATTCCAATGGTTCCTATGACTTCCGGGCTCACCCTGAGCTTTTGGAAGTCTCAGACGGGGTCATGCTGGACGTCAAGGCCGATAATGATGAGCGGCACCGCTGGCTGACCGGTCAGAGCATTGAAAGAGTATTGGACAATCTGGAGTATCTGGCTTCAATTGATAAATTGGAGGAGATCCGCACCGTCTGCATTCCCGAAGTACTGGAAAATGAGGAAACGATAAGGGTAGCCGGAAGGATCCTTAAACCCTATCTGGAAAGAAAAGCCATCCGCTACAAGCTGATCAAGTTCCGCCACTTTGGTGTCCGCCAACAATACCGCAGCTATCCTGAGCCAACAGAAGAATACATGAATTCACTGAAGCAGCTGGCTGAAGAGCAGGGCTTTGGCAACATCGTCATCATCTGATAAGAAGGGTATTGACCAAACTGTGTGTCCACACAGTTTGGAAATTCCAAAGTGTGTGTCCGGTCAATGCCAAACTATGTGTCTAAAACCAGGCTCCGCGGAGCCTGGTTTTAGTGTGGCCTGTTGGTTGATTGTTGTGACTAAATG
>JAEEGL011864443.1_pt1 | contig 22324 bp, 19 predicted proteins | sample 9134231 | NCBI WGS metagenome assembly JAEEGL01 (sample SAMN16246548, study PRJNA631951) | gut metagenome | biome: gut microbiome; feature: rumen; material: fiber-attached | host: Bos | place: Iran: Karaj | collected 2018-10 | reverse complement strand
TTTACGATTATGAAAAAGATGATAGTTATAGCAGTTTTGGCAGCAATGTCTGTCTCTGCATCGGCAATGAGTTATACTCAGGCTCGCGAGGAGGCACTCTTCCTGAGCGACAAGATGGCTTATGAACTGAATCTTACGCTTGAGCAATATGAGGCAGTGTACGAGATAAACCTCGACTACCTGATGAGCATCAGCGTTAAAGGTGACATACATGGCATCTACTGGGATCGCCGCGACATCGATTTACGCTATGTACTCGACGTTTACCAGTATGCTCTCTACAAGGCTTCTAAGTATTTCTATCGTCCAGTATATTGGAAGAACAGTCACTTCACCTTCCGTATATATGAGCGTTATGTAAACAGGAATGTGTTCTACCACAATCGTCCCAACGGCTATATCAGCTATCGTGGCGGGTATAACAAACGTCCATACAGCTACTATAGCGATAAGCCTCAGGCTCATCTCGGCAGCCGTCTGCCAATTGTGAATGGCGCAGGCCGTTACATAAGTGGAGGTGCTGGAAGCAATAACAAGCCAAAGAATACTGTAGCTAATAGTCAGAATGGTCGCAACCAAGCAGGCGCACAGCCCAAAAGGAGCACCAGCGCTGGCAGCAAGAACAGTCACTTCGGAGGTCACAAATAATCTTAACATTAAATAATAGCAAAAGAGTTCTGCTCATAGGCAGAACTCTTTTGTTTTATAAAAAAACTATTTCGTGCTTAAATTTGTCTATGTTTCATATTGTGTGTTGTCTTCAATCCCTGCATCCTTGAGTGCTGCGCGTCGTTCAAGGCATGTGGCACACCGCCCGCAATGGATTTTTCCGCCACGATAACAGCTCCATGTTTTTGAATAGTCGATACCTAATCGAGCACCTATTCGTGCAATGTCGCTTTTCGTTATGTTTGTGTAGGGCGCAAACACTTCAACGTGATTGTATGTGCCAGCCTTTGTTGCTGCATCAATAGCTTTTATAAACTCCGGACGACAGTCTGGGTAAATGGTGTGATCACCTCCATGATTAGCGATAAGCACTCGTTGCAGTTCATTCGATTCAGCTATGCCGGCAGCGATTGCAAGCATGATGCCATTGCGGAATGGTACAACTGTGGAGTGAATGTTATCCTCATTGTAATTGCCTTCAGGTATAGCATCGTCACCCTCGAGCAGACTGCTTTTGAAATGCTTCGAAAAGAAGCTGAGAGGGATAACGATATGTTTAATGCCCAGAAGATTGCAGTGGTAAGCAGCGCATTCAATCTCTTTGCTGTTGTGATTGCTGCCATAGTCGAAAGAAACGGCAAGCGCAATCGTATCTTTATAATCATAAAGCATGGTGACAGAGTCCATTCCTCCACTGACAACAATCAGTGAGTTGCGGCATGTGTTCTCCATGTGTTCGTTTGCGTTCATATATTTAGTACAATGAAAAGGTTATCCAAATAGACATCTGAGTGCTTCTTCTACTTTTGCAACAGGGTGTAGCATAATGTTGTATTTCTTTGTGTTGAGGCTCTGCATATTGTATTTAGGAATGATGATGTCGGTAAATCCAAGTTTCTCAGCCTCTGCTATTCGTTGTTCAATTCTGCTTATCGGACGTACTTCACCACTTAATCCCACTTCTCCAGCCATGCACCATCCGCGCTCAATAGCTGTGTCGACATTACTTGATATGATTGCCGAGATGATACTTAAGTCGAGAGCCAAGTCGGTTACTCTTAGTCCGCCGGCAATATTAATGAATACGTCTTTCTGAATGAGTTTAAATCCCACCCTTCGCTCCAATACTGCGAGAAGCATGTTAAGTCGTCGTTGGTCAAAGCCAGTTGCTGAACGCTGTGGAGTGCCATAAACAGCAGAAGAAACAAGTGCCTGAGTCTCAACCATAAATGGTCTTACACCTTCAATAACAGCACTTACAGCAGTGCCCGACAACTCTCCATGGTTATGTGAGAGAAGCAATTCAGAAGGATTTTCAACAGCACGAAGTCCCCTTGACTGCATTTCGTAGATACCCAGCTCGGATGTACTGCCGAATCTGTTCTTTATTGCACGCAGGATTCTATATGTATAATGCTGGTCACCTTCGAATTGTATAACCGTGTCAACGATGTGTTCAAGAATCTTTGGTCCGGCGATTGTGCCTTCTTTGTTTATATGTCCGATGAGTATTACTGGAATTCCTGTGGTCTTTGCAAGCCTTAGAAGTGCTGCTGCACATTCCCTTATTTGCACCACACTTCCCGCACTGTTTTCCACTTGCTCTGTGGCAATAGTCTGTATTGAGTCGATGATGATGAGTTGGGGTTTCATCGATTCTATCTGTGAGAAAATGTTTTCAAGCGATGTCTCGCAAAGGATAAAAAGGTTCTCGTTCTGTGTGTCGGACAATCGCTCAGCTCTCATTTTCAGCTGGTTGGCGCTCTCTTCACCACTGACATAAAGAATTCGCATGTCAGTCAGATGAAGCACCGTTTGAAGTGTAAGTGTGCTTTTTCCGATACCAGGTTCTCCACCCAAAAGAATTATACTTCCTTCGACGAGCCCTCCGCCGAGAACACGATTCAGTTCAGTGTCGTTAAGATTGATACGCGGCGTGGCTTTTGATGATATTTCCTTCAATCGCAGAGGCTTGGCGTTATTTGTGTTGTCTATTGAAGTCCTCGTATTGCGAGCACCCATACTGTTCTGGCTTGCTGCTATACGTATCTCTTTGAATGTGTTCCATTGTCCACACGAAGGGCAGCGGCCAATCCATTTCGACGATTCCTGTCCGCAATTGTCGCAAACGTATGCTATTTTATCTTTTGCCATTTTTGTCGTGTCTTTTATGTCGTAAAGGCATGAATGCCTTCAAAGAATTTTATTATCGTCACAAAATTACCATTTATTTTCTTCTATGCCAAAAAAATTACTACTTTTGCGGTATGAGAAAGATAATTGTTTTTGTTTTTTCTGTCTTTGTGCTGATAGGTTGTGGGCAAAAAGAAAAATCTGCCGCAGTTGCTATTGAGCGAGAGCAAGTTGCATCAAACTTGCTTAGGCTGTCGTATGTGCCTGTTGTTGAATCACTTCCGATAGTAGTAGCCGATGCCAATGGCATGTTCAGTGCCGCTGATGTAGACATAGAAGTAGCCGTTAAGAAGTCGATGATGGAGTGCGATGAGCTATTCACAAAGGGCAGGTCGAACATGTTTTATACCGATGTATTTCGTGCAAGGCATTTATCATCAAAAGGTGTTGAAAACAAGGTTATACATACTTTTGAAGTGAGATATTCGTTGATAGGATGCCGACAGGCTCGCCTTAATAATATCTCGCAACTTACCGACAAGATGATGGGCATGACACGCTATTCTGTTTCAGACTCACTTAGTGGTTCAACATCTGCGTTCCGTATTCAAGTCAATGATCCGTTGATACGCATGAATATGCTCAATTCTCACGAGATAGATGCTGCGTGGTTTGTTGAGCCATGGCAGTCGTGGGCTATCTGTTGTGGGGGGAATGAGATAAGGTTGCCAGACTCAATGACAGCAACGGGTAAAGGAGCAATAGCAGTGGCTCCGAAGATATTGAATGACAAAAAGAGCCATGAGGAGTTGAATAAGTTTGTAAAGGTATACAATCAGGCTGTTGACTCTATTGAGAAGAATGGGGTGGGGCAATATATCCGTTTGTTAGATAAATACATTGCTTGTCCAGATTCTGTTTATTCATGTATTAAACCTCGTCATTTCAGTCATATTAAGCCATTCTAGGCATGCAAAGTAGTATATTAGAAGAAACACGACAGGCTATTCGCAGAGATCACAATCTTTGTGAAGCCCTGCTTGCAATGCAACCACTGGTTAATCAGTGGGCAGTACCTGATATCTCGGATGAATTTGAGAAGATATCGGGCGACTACCAACTAATGAAAGACTTCATGCTTCGAGGATATACTGACAGCGAGCGTGAGCGGCTTTACAACTCACTTTTGCTGCGATTGGTGAAGATAACATGGAAGATGCAGTTGCATATTGCGCGCCATCGTATTCCTTCGTTTATGAAAGCATACGATAAAGCCACTGCAGAATTCCAAGGTGTGGACGTGCTTCGCAGGCAGCTTGAGGAATATGTTCAGGAATATGCATTGCTGACTCTCGACAACGAAGCTGCAAATGGCAACAGTGATTCGCATGTTGTTAAGCCATCGCAATCAGTAAGCAGCCTTAATCACAATCATCAGCAGGCACTTGATGTGGCTTTTTCGGCAATAATCAGTTCAAGTGCATGGGATAATACCGAAGGCGGCAAATGGCGCGATCTGTTCCTTTCTGCCACCATTGATGCGCTTGATGTGGCTTTCCTCGTCAGTGCTTTAATGCTTTCAGCAATGATGTTCAGCGATTCGGAGAAGTTGTCAGTGCTTATTGAAGTGTATCGTTCTGCAGATAGTGAAGTTGTCAGACAACGTGCACTTGTGGGCATTGCGTTCTCAATGAGGCATTATGTGCCGGGCGAAGATGAGCGGCTCGACAGCATTATCGAGTCATTCATGTCTGATGAGGCAACTGTTCGGCAGCTGATTCAACTGCAAGAGCAAGTGTTCTTATGTATGGCTGCCGACCGTGACACAAAGGTAATACACGATGAGATAATGCCTGATATCATCGGGAATAAACCATATACAATTAACCCTGATGTCTTTTCGAAAATAGACAGCCCCGAGGAACTCGCAGAGATGTTTAGTGTCGATGAAGATGATGAGAACATTGAGCGTATTGAAAAGAATATGGAACGCATGGCGCAGATGCAACGCGAGGGCTCTGATATCTACTATGGTGGGTTCTCGCACATGAAGCGTCTGCCGTTTTTCTATACATTGTCTAATTGGTTTGCACCATTCAGCATCAATCATCCTGCCCTCGAACAAGTGCGTGAAAGCAAGGCAGAGCAAATGCTCAACGTGATTTCTTCGTTGTCGCCGTTTTGCGATTCCGACAAGTATTCCTTTGCTTTGATGCTTCCGAATGTTATCAGTCGTTTTGGCGGACAGTCGATGTTTGGCGAGGGTATGCTTGAAGCTCTTCCGCAAGAGTTTTCAAGATATTCCAGCGAGGAGTATTCGTCTGCTGCCTATCAACGTCGTTTCTATTTGCAAAGCCTCTATCGCTTCTTCCGTCTGTCCGACTTCAGGCACGATTTCACCAATCCATTCGGATATTTCCTAGGTTTTTATGATAATCGAATAACGTCGGATGCTGAGAATATGCTTCCGCTTGTACGTCTGTTATATAAGCGTAAACTCTACGATCAGCTGTGGGAGGTTCTCGATAGTATTCCTATGTCCACTTCGGCAGAGATTTCTGTTATTCGTGGACGCATGCTTTCGCGTCGTGGTGAATATAAGCAAGCAGCTGATGTATATTCGTTTGCCCTTAAGCAATCTCCCGAAAACGAGATGTTGCTATATGGTCATGCCCGTGCACAGATGGCTCTTGGTTGGTATAAATGGGCAATGGATGATTGCCGTAAACTAATTGATATTCGTGGCGATGTGGTGCGCTATTCATTCCTTCTTGCGGTGTGTCAAATGGAGACGGGGCAGGTTGACGATGCTTTGCCAACGCTCTTCAAGCTCAACTACGAGCACGCTGACGATGCAGAGATCGCTGAAGTGCTTGCCTGGGCATTGCTCATGAGCGGTCAGGCAGAGAAAGCAGAGCAACGTTTTGCCAATCTTGTCAATGGCAAGGAAAATGATAGAGTCAGCGATAAACCATCTGCACGACAATCTGTAAATGCCTCAATCGGACTTGCTTATTCATGTTGGGCGCAGGGTAAGATTGAGGAAAGTGTCACGATGTTGGCAAAAATAGCAATGCAACTCGATGACAAAGACATCTTATCACGTTTCCAGTCAGATGCCAATATCCTCGGAAAGTATTCCATCACAGCCACTGACATGCGCATAGTCGCTGATATTGTAAAAAGCAGATTGTGATTTTCCCCTTGCTTTATATGTCTTAAAAAGGCAAAATCGAAGTGTTATCTTAAGTCTCTGATAACGAGACAGATACAAAAGTATATACTTGGCCCTCGATAAAGAGGCTTTCTATTGCCATTAAAGTGGCTCTTAACCGCGACATAAGAGGCTCTTTATTGCCATTAAATGGGCTCTTTATTGAAAGATGAGAATCCGGTTAGTCTTTTTTAGCTTTTTTGTAGTATTTGAGGAAGTGTTGATAGAGCAGGGGTTCGTTGCTGATTATCTTGCGGAGATCTTCGAGGTGCTTGTGGTTTTCTGAGCCTTCTATCCAAAGCTGAATATACCCTGAGGCAGAGTATTTCTCGTGCATGTGTTTCTTGAATCGCTGCCATTGTTCCTCGATTTGCATTTGCGGATAGTTGTCGATGCCGAAGATTACCGCGCGTTGGAATACGGTTTCTGGTCGCAAATCGCGGTCGGCTTCAGCTACTATGCGCCCGTAGATGCTTCGTGGAGCATGTGAGGCAGAAGCACGATGGTCTTCAACAGCCTGACTCATTATCTCGATTTGCGTGGGTGTGAACCATTTCAATAGTCTTTTATCGGTAGAGAGTATCTTGGCTCCGGTGATATGATGCACGGCTCGTGGCCCTGTAAGTCCGAGGTCGTGGTATGCTGCGACCACATATACCATGTTGATGTCGGCAGTTGTGTGGAGTGCAATGTTCAGCGAACGACGGATAACAGATGTAACGTGCGACATGTTATGTGCCGCATCGAACTGAGTATAGCGTGGAATAATTTTTTTCTCCACAAATTCCATCAAGTCGAGAGAGGGCTGATAGTTCATAATTATAATGTATAATGTACGATTATACGATTTCACATATTTCCTCGACGAGCGGTATGACGACCTTGCTGAGTACTTTGTCATTTAGGAAGTGCTCGCCCTCGAAGAGCTGCATCCGCTCCTTGCCGTAGTGCTTGATGAAGTCCTGCTGGCAGTTGACGAGCTTGTCCTTCGTGCCGAAGAGTCCCCATACAAGCTTCTTCTCCTGGGTATCTATGCCCTTAAAGCTTTCCTTCTCCACCTGTTGGAACTCCTGAATCATTTGCTTGTCAACCTTGAACACAGTTGTACCGTCCTGGCGTTTGTTGCGGAACTCACGCCACCCAAGGCCTCGGAAAGTGAGTAGTCGTGCCATGTGGAACGATGGATTGAAGAGTATGCGTCGCAGACCCTTGAGTTGTTCGGCATACATTGCGCCCATGCTGGTGGCGACAATAAGGTCGGGCTGCTCCGTCTCCACAAGATTACGAAGGAAGACGATGGCCTCTGCGGGTGATACGGGCACGTCCGGACTCACCACTTGCACGCCTTTAGGGTAGAGGTGGTTGCGCATCTGCATGGCAGAACCTGTGCTGCCTGCTGAAGCAAATCCATGGATGTAGAGAATCTTTTTCATCGGATAGACACTCGTATTACCGTGCAAAGGTGCGAAAAATGTTCATAGCTCATGATTCATAATTTCACAAATTAACGTTAACGTCAATGATAACGATAACTTTTTACTCTTCATTTTCTAACGTTTAGTTGAAGAAGTTCCAGCTAATGCCAAACCTTAACACACGTTGATTGAGAGGGTAGTGTGGAGTGAAGAAGTATCCACGATTGAAAGACTCTGCGTTGATGTGCGACATCATAATGAAGAAGCGTGTCTGCTTTAATTTGAAGTTGGCGTATGCGTTTATTATCGGGTAGTTGCCTATTTCGGTTATTTCGTCACTTTCTTGTGTCACGAAGCGCCCAATGGCAGGGCTATATTCCGGTGCACGGTATTTAGTGAAGTAACGCATGTCGGCTCCAATGTCGCAGTTGAGTACGTGGGCAATCTTGAATCTGAAGAATAGATTTGAGTATATGTTTAGTGTAGGCAACGGAAGCACGTTCTCGTTGCTCGATTTCTGCAGTGTGAGCACATTCTGAAGATTCACTGGCCCTAACTTAATATCTTGTTCGAGTATGGCTGTAAGCAGGTTTATGGTGTGGTCGTGCTGACGTACGTTAAGTGTGTAGTTGCCTCTAACGTTTTCAGTGATGTCGTGTGAAGAGGCAATATATGCATAGTCGGCAATCCTGTCGAATGAAATGCCGATGCGTGTCTTTGTCTTATCGTAGCTCAGCCAACCGCCAAGACGTGTCAATTTAGACTTCTTCAAATCGTTGTTATCCCACCAGTATCGCCGCGAATGGTAATGCCGGAAATAGAATCCAGGGTTCTGTAGAGCTGCCCTTGCAAATGCCTGAACACGAAGAGTATCGCCAAAAACTTTAAGATTGACATCGGCATTGGCATCTAAATTCATCTGTCCAGAGTCTTCACCCAAGAGCCATGTCTCGAACAAGACGCTGTAGTGTAATGTCTTGCCTTGACGTTTCGACATTTCACCACCTATACTTAGATTGTGCTCGTTATATTTTGCGATGTGAGTTTCAGTAGTATCGGGTAGTGAGAAGTGACGCAAGTCGCTGGTTATGAATGCTTTTATACCAGTCTTTGCCCATTTGTTGAACCCTTCGAGCAGCGCTATGGCGAATGTGTTGCGTATGCGGTAGTGAGTAGTCTTGTCGTAAATGGAGTCACCTGAATATGTACCGATGTCGTAGTAACCGTTGGGATAGTAGCCGATAGGAGTCCTATAGGCTTGGAATATACGCTTATAATTGTCTACTTGCACAGTGTGTACAAAACTTGTCACAGGCACATATTCGTTTTTCATCCATGTGGTGTCGACACTTTCTGTCTCTTCTTTCTTACTGCTTTCAGCCATTTTGTTTGCCATATCCACGCCCTCGACACTTATCCTTTCGGATGATGTGGCAGTCGAGTCGTTTTGCTCAAGGCTGGTTTCTACGATTGTGGCATCGTCGGGTCTGCCTGTTGTTGACGATACAGTTTTGTCATATTCCTCCTCATCGAAATACTCACCCTGTTGTCTTGCCCTGCGACGGGCTTTTTCTTTTTCCTTCTCGGCATCGTTTTCACGTTTCGACTCAATCGCAAACTTCCTTGCAGCTATCTCTTCTTCAGTCATCTTCACTTTTCTGTGGAAACCGATGTTGTATCTGTGATTGAAGAATATGTGCTGATTATCGTTTCTGTTCCATGTCGAATTCATAACGGTAGGAATCTCACTTGCCTGATAGTCATCGTCGAATGTCTCGGGGTGAGTGATGAAGTAGTCGTTAGTAATACCACCGTTTTCAGTCACTTTCTGATGATTAGTCGACATGACAAGGTGAGCGGCATACTTGTCGGCAATATAAGATCCGTACAAAGTGTAGTTGAAATGCGAGGTACTTTGGTCGGAATAGTATCCTCGGGCATAGATATAATCGAAGTTGAATCCTATACCTATCTTCTTTCCTACATTCACACCGAATTTAGCCTTAAAGTGATCATCGCCGTTTGTCCTGTTACCTGCAGTGTAGTAGGTGAGGTTTGTGAATGGTGATAGTGTATTTGTGAAATGGAAATTCTCGGGTTTGACTATGAAATAATCGTATGGCTCGGTGAACCAGAACTGTTCATTGTCGGGGCGATAGATGAATATACGGTTCATCCGTGGCGAACCCATATTTCCTGTGGTGTTGTATTCTCCGCGTTTACCCGATGTGAATACTGAGTTTTGAAACATGTGACTTGTAGTGTCAATGTCAGCAACAGTTCTCTCACCAAATCTACTATCAATCGTCCATTCTTTTATACCCTTTGGTATTTCCTTGTTTCTGCTTAAGGTGTCGGAACGTGCATCGTTTCGCTGAGTGACATTGCCTCGTGAATCTATCTGGTTGTAGGTAGAATTATAATTTCCCTGAGCCAAGGCATTTGACCCAAGGAATAAGATGGAGAGTAATGTTAGAGCGGTTTTCCTCATCTCATCATTCTTAAACAGCATTCAACCAGTTTCAGTGCCATAGCAAAGAAGATAATGATAGCACCGATGCTTTCATTATGAAAGAAATAGACAATCATTCCTACTATTGCTGCAAGAATAAAAATGCTGTTCAGTATATTTCTAATCTTAAAGAACTTATCTTTATTTGTATTCATTTTTCAATATCTATAAAAACAAGTGAATGCGTAGTATTGCACTGGTGGTATTTAGTCGGCTTTCACTCCCATTATCAGACTGTTGCCAATCTCGTTCATTCTTTCTATAGTCTTCTTGCGGAATTTCTTTCTGCCACGTATAATCTTGCTTCCGTCTTTGTTCAGAGCTTTCGAATCGCTAATCCATTCTTCTGCCGACACATCCATGCGGGTAGGACGTTCTTCATCGTAACGGAACTTGATTCTTGAAATCTCGATGGTCACAAGGTTGTCGACACATTCTGCTACCATGACATAATCCAGTCGTGTTCTGTCGACGGAGATGATAGAGCGACTGAATTCGAGCCATTCAGAGAATGTTGCCACTATCTTCTGCTCGGCTTTGTTAACCAAGGCGATTCTTGAGTTTAATTGATTTTCGCCCTTTGTAAGCTTCTCTATCCATTCGTATGTTTTGTCGTAGAGTGTAGCAGCGTCGGCACCTTCCACTTTCTTCTCAAAAGTGAATACCACCTTGCCATCTTTTTCAGGCACAGCACCGACGAGGTATTGAGCATCTTCAGTGTTTGCACTCTTCTTTTCTTTTACAGCCAAATTCTCTTTGGGAACCTCTTTATTCTTCTCACTATTAGGCACTTCCCATGTATTCTGAGCCTGTGTGCTGAACACTGTCATCGCCGTGATGATAGTAATGAAAGTCTTTTTATTCATAATCTATTTGGTTTCTATTTAATTCTATTTTAAAATATCTCTGCGAAGATAAGCAAAGTTTGTTTATTAACAAAAAAATAAAAGTGAAAAAGATAAAAAGCGGTTTAAAATGTAAGGAGATGACTATATTTGTGAGTTGATATAATTGGTATATAAACACAAAAATCCCCTCTATACTACAAAAGTATAGAGGGGTATCATGATTATCCGAGATACTTCATGAGAATCTTTGCATTACCGCTGTCGCGGAGCTTTGCAATACTCTTCTCTCTGATCTGTCTAACTCGTTCACGTGTCAATCCAAGTCTGTCGCCAATCTCTTCGAGTCCTTTCTCAGGACCGTCGATGCCGAAACACTCTTTGATAATGGTTATCTCACGCTCTTTCAGCACTTTGTTGAGCACAGTGTTGAGTTCCATTGCCATCGATTCGTGATCAACCTGTCGGTCGGTGCGACTGTCATCGCTTGAAGGCATCACATCGAGCATTGTGTTGTCTTCACCCTCTTGGAAGGGAGCGTCGATGCTCACATGGTGACCGTCAGCCATCATGCTTTGTGCAATCTTTTCCTCGTCGAGATTAGTGGCATCAGCGATTTCTGAGATAGAAGGTCTGCGTTGATTCTCTTGCTCAAAGCGATTCATCTCATGGTTGATCTTATTGAGCGAACCAACCTGATTGAGTGGCAGACGAACTATTCTGCTCTGCTCTGCAATAGCCTGCAGAATACTCTGACGTATCCACCAAACAGCATAAGAGATGAATTTGAATCCTCGTGTCTCGTCGAATTTCTGAGCTGCCTTTATCAGTCCGATGTTTCCTTCATCAATAAGGTCGGTAAGGGTAAGTCCCTGATGCTGATATTGCTTTGCCACAGAAACAACAAATCGCAAGTTTGCCGTGACAAGCTTGTCTTTTGCCTTCTCACCTTCAGGTCCTCCTTTTTTTATCTTCTGTGCCAGCTCAATCTCTTCGTCGATAGAGATGAGTGGTGCACGACCTATTTCAACGAGATATTTGTCCAAGGCTTCGCTTGAACGGTTGGTGATACTTTTTTGAATTTTTAGTTGTCTCATTCCTTTGATTTATCCTCTCAATCAATTGAATATCAAACAATTGTGCTGATATACGTACAAAAACCTTGCAAAATTATAAAATTTTCTTGAAATAGAACGCATTTTTCTAAATAAAATTATGTGGCACTGTGTGTTTTAACATTTTTAAACCCATATTGGTATTATTTGCCTTTATCTATGAACTGAAAAACCAGTGGGCAATGCGATTAATCCAAGGGACTGAAATGTTAAACCATCTGTATTTCGTAACGGGTTTACCTCCGAAGTCAAGAATGAAGTCACGATATGAATTCGGCCGGATGGGGAGCCCTGCATCAAGGAAACAAACCTGATTCATTTTGGCATTGTGGGCATCTTTTATTATGTGCCATACAATGGCAGCATCAGGGTGAGATGTGTAGTAGGATTTTCGCTTCGATGCAAGTATCCAAAGATAGGCATTTCCATTAGAGTAAGCACATACTGCGCTTGCCACCATCTTGTTGTTAATGAACGATGCAAACAGTTTAGTATTAGTACTTTGAGAGAATTGAATAAACTGTTTCTTTGGGGGTGTTTGGCGTCTTACCCTAAACCTGAAATACTTCTTTGTGAGCGCATAGAGAGTAGTAATCTCTTCGGGGTCTGTTATTGTTCGTGTGGTTACATTCCTTTGCCTCGAAAGCTCCAGTTTCTTCTTCATCTTTTCGCTCAACATACTTTCCGGATCATCTTCTGCAAACGAGTTGTGTATCTCTTGCCAATTAACGTGAAAGTATCCATGCTCGCGGAAGTTTTTATATCCGAACATCTTTGTGCTCAAGTCGCTAAACTCGAAATAGAGGCATAAAGTGCGGCGAAATATCTGAGTGATTTTCTCAAGCATTAGAGCGAACACCTGCTGACGGTTGCAGTCTTTCTCGTAAACACCTTCGCCGTAAACCCTCCCATACGAATACATGAATGGTGGCAACCATATACGCTTCCTTACAACAACGCCGAGTAAATGAGCAACAATCTCATTCTGCTCGTTGCGTACTATAAGCATGTATGGCTTATGCAAGGGAGTGTTTTCTATGATAAGGAACAACTCCTTGCTGTGAAAGAAATCTGTCTCGTCAATAGCGGGAAGATTACTGCTACGGGTTACTATTTCTATCGCCATGTCGTTCATTATCTGCAAATATAGGAAGATAATTCAGAAAAAATAAAAAAAATGCGAATTAAATTATGTCTTGTCGTTTTTTTATAATAATTTTGAAACCCAATAAACGCAAATTTATGGTAAACTTCAAAGAATTAGTTGCACTTCGACGCAGTCATCGCAAGTTTTTGCCTGATGCTGTATCGCTCGAAGATGTCAAGCATATTCTCCGCGCTGCATTGATGTCGCCTACATCTAAAAACCGACGTTCGTGGCAGTTTGTTGTAGTCGACGACAAAGATAAGCTCTGTAGGTTGTCAGAAGCGAAGGACTCGGGAGCGCAGCTTATCAGCGATGCCCCGCTCGCCATTGTCGTGGTAGGTGAGAAGAATGAGAACGACTGTTGGGTTGAGGACTGTTCGATAGCAGCCATCACGATGCAGTATCAGGCAGAGGAACTGGGACTTGGTAGTTGTTGGGTGCAGATGCGTGGACGCACACTTGCCGATGGCACAGATACCGGAGAAGTTATTCGCAATATCCTCAACCTTCCTGACAATATGGGTGTTCTATGTGTTGTTGCCATAGGACATCCTGCCGATGAGCGCAAACCGCAGAATGAGGAAAAGCTCAAATGGGACAGCGTTCACGAGAACAAGTGGGGTGCCGATGATAAGGCAGAAGACTAAAAACCACCGAGCTTGCCAAGGCAAAACATGGAAAAGGCATATAAATACAAACCGTATGATAAACTACGATTTATGTAAAATCAAGGCAGTGATATTCGATGTTGACGGGGTTCTCTCGGCTGAGACCATTCCTATGGATGACAACGGAATGCCCCTGCGCACAGTAAAGATAAAGGATGGTTATGCCATACAACTTGCTCATAAAGTGGGCTTGAGAATAGTGTTGCTGACGGGTGGCACCTCCGAGGCACTCCGCAAGCGTTATGAGTATCTTGGCGTTGAGGATATCTACATGGGAGCCTCAGTAAAAGTGGCTGTGCTTGAGCAGATAGCAGAGAAGTATGGTTATGATATGTCGGAGTTGATATATGTCGGTGACGATGTTCCTGACTACGAGGTTATGCGTCGAGTAGGGTGTCCGTGTTGTCCTGCCGATGCATGTCAAGACATAAAATCCATCAGTGTCTATATCAGTGACAAACGTGGTGGCTACGGTTGTGGACGCGACATTATTGAGCAGGTGCTTCGTGTGCAAGGCAAGTGGATGAGCGATGCACGTGCTTTCGGATGGTAAAATGCTGACGATATGGATAAGAAGATAATACTGGCAAGCAATTCCCCACGCCGTCGTCAGTTGCTCGCAGGGTTGAGCATACCTTTCGAGGTGAAGACCATTGACGGAGTGAATGAGTCGTATCCCAATGGCCTTGAGCCTGAGAAGACGGCAGAATACATTGCCAACGAAAAGTCGCTTGCCTATGACATATCTCCAGATGAGATACTCATTACAGCTGATACGATAGTGTTGTGCGATGGTATCATACTCGGTAAGCCCAGCGATGAAAACGATGCCTGGCGTATGCTCAAGGCTATCAGTGGGAAGACACACAAGGTGATAACGGGAGTGTGTTTGAGGAGCATGGAGCATAAATCGCTGTTTTCGGTTACTACTGAGGTGACGTTCAAGCAACTCACCGACGAGGAGATAGACTACTATATCGAAAATTATGCCCCCTACGACAAGGCTGGGGCGTATGGTATACAGGAGTGGATAGGCTATGTGGGTGTGACATCAATCTCTGGCAGTTACTTCAATGTGATGGGTCTGCCCGTGCAACGCATCTACGAGGAATTGAAGAATAGTCAATTGTAATCCCCAAGGGGATGGGAAAATCCGGAAAGTTTGGATACTACGGAAAGTTCTGCTATATATTGTAAACAATGTTCTCTGCGCATTTCATAAAACACAGGGCACACCAATATAATTTTACCGATGCTTCAAATACGCTGTAAAAACAACAACATCACAAAGAGTTTCCCCGAGGGAACCTCGCTACTCGATGTGTATCAGGAGTTTGCCGACGAGATAAACATGCCATATCCCGTGGTGTCGGCAAGAGTTAACAATACCTCACAGGGGCTTAAGTTCCGACTCTTTCAAAACCGCGACGTTGAGTTTCTCGATGCCCGCGAGGGTTCAGGTCATCGTGCCTATGTGCGCTCGCTGTGTTTTGTGCTCTATAAAGCCACCGTCGATGTCTTTCCAGGCAGCAAGCTTTTTATCGAGCACCCGTTATCGCAGGGGTATTATTGCAATTTCAAGAAGAAGAATGCGGAGCCCCTTACCGATGAGGATGTTGAGCGGATAAGTCAGCGCATGCAGGAGATTATCGATCTCGACATGCCTTTCCGTCGCAACGAGTCGACCACCGAGGAGGCAGTGCGCGTGTTTGCCGAGAGAGGATTTGCCGATAAGGTGAAACTGCTTGAGACAAGCGGACAGATTTATAGCGACTACTACACCCTTGGCGACACTGCTGACTACTACTACGGTCCGCTTGTGCCATCGGCAGGTTATCTCACCGTATGGGCACTTGAACACTATCACGACGGACTACTGCTGCGTGTGCCTGATCGCCGCAATCCACTCGTTCTGGCAGAGAAAGTGGATATGCCGAAGACATTCGAGATGTTTGCCGAGAAAGTTAAGTGGGACATCATCATGCGACTCTCAAATGCCGGAGATGTGAACAAGGCCATCATACGCGGCAAGGCATCAGAACTGATACAGGTTAGCGAGGCTTTACAGGAAAAGCGTATTGTACAGATAGCCGAGGAGATTGACCGTCGCTTCCGTAGCGAAGTTGATCCCATACGTATTGTTCTCATTACCGGGCCATCGAGCTCGGGAAAGACAACATTCTGCAAACGACTTTCAATACAACTGCTTGCATGTGGCTTGCGACCGATATCATTCTCCACTGACGACTATTTCGTTAATCGTGTCGATACCCCTCTCTTGCCCAATGGTCAATACGATTTCGACAACATAAAGACCGTTGATTGTCAGTTGCTCGACGATCACCTTGAGAGGCTTATGAACGGTGAGAAGGTAGAAGTGCCCGAATATAACTTCGTCACCGGCGAGCGTGAATATAAAGGCAAGAAACTCAAACTTTCTGCCGACAGCATTCTCATCATCGAAGGTATCCATGCCCTTAATCCGCTGCTTACCGAGCGCATCCCGGCCTCTGCGAAGTTCAAGATTTATGTGTCGGCACTGACAAATATCTCGCTAGATGATCACAACTGGATACCCACTCACGACAACCGTCTGCTGCGTCGTATCATTCGTGATTACAACAAGGGAGCGTTTACCGCACAGGAGACGATTAGCCAGTGGCGCAACGTCTGCGACGCTGAGGACAAATGGATATCGCCGTTCCAGGAGACAGCCGATGCTATGTTCAATTCCGCGCTGAACATCGAGTTTGCTGTGCTGCGCCCACATGCCGAGGTGATACTCGGGTCAGTGCCACGCAATTGCCCTGAATACTCTGAGGCGCATCGTCTGCTCAAGTTCATACACTATTTCATGCCTGTGAGCGACAAAGAAATACCACCTACGAGTATCATGCGTGAGTTCGTTGGTGGCTCAAGTTTCAAATACAGAAGATAAAGATTTCTTTATTGGCGAGCAAGATTATCCTGCTCGCCATTTTTTTGAGGAAGAGGGAATGTCTCTTTGGCGCTCCCACAAGTGGAGGTGGTGAAGAGAGATAACTTATACCCTGTAAAACATGCTCTTAATCCAAACATAAAAGCCTCTTTACTTAAATATAAAAGCCTCTTTTTTAGTGCATAATGGGTAGTTTGTTATATATGCTTAATACATTTCAGAGCCTTGACACCGTTGACACCATTTTGAGATATTGAAGTGTCAGGTCTTTAATAAGGAATCAAGTTTTTATTTGTCGAATCAGCAACGGTAATGATAAATAATGCTGTGTTGACGTCTCCGCTTTTAACCTTTTAATCTTTTATTAATACTTTTTAGATTATACACGCGCGCATGTATGATAATAATGTTGTACCTTTGCAAGCGAAAAAAGAGGAGGCCCTCGAAAATATGGTGCGGGATGTCGAGGCTAATGTCTTAACTCTCTAACTCCCTAACAACAGAAAAACGATAAATAAAAATAAAAACAGTATGGCAGAAAATGTTGATATCAGAGAATTGAATGTGCTCATTGGGCAGCATAGCGGTTTCGTGTCGAATATTGTCAATGGCATGGAGCGTGTAATTGTGGGGCAGAAGCATCTTGTTGACGCCCTCCTTATCTCACTCCTCAGCGACGGGCATATACTGCTCGAAGGTGTGCCGGGATTGGCAAAGACGTTGGCCATAAAGACTTTGGCGCAGTTGGTGGATGCCTCGTTCAGCCGCATCCAGTTTACCCCCGACCTTCTCCCTGCCGACGTGGTAGGCACAATGATCTACTCACAAAAGGAAGAGAAATTCCAGGTGAAGCGGGGTCCGGTGTTCGCAAACTTTATCCTTGCCGACGAGATTAACCGTGCTCCTGCGAAGGTGCAAAGCGCGCTGCTCGAAGCAATGCAGGAGCATCAGGTGACGCTTGGTGACAATACCTTTGCTCTGCCGGCACCATTCCTCGTAATGGCTACACAAAACCCCATCGAGCAGGAGGGTACCTACCAGTTGCCCGAGGCACAGGTCGACCGTTTCATGCTCAAGGTGGTGATAGACTATCCCACACTCGATGAGGAGAAACTGATTATCCGTGAGAACCTGCGCGGTGAGTTGCCCACAGTGACTCCTGTCACAGATGCCAATGAGATAATCAAGGCCCGTGAGGTGGTGGAACAGGTGTATCTCGACGAGAAGATTGAGCAGTATATCGCCGACATAGTATTTGCAAGCCGTTATCCCGATCGCTACGGCATTCCAGAGTTGAAAGACCTTATTACTTTCGGTGGTTCACCCCGTGCCAGCATCAATCTTGCCAAGGCAGCGCGTGCATTCGCATTCATCAAGCATCGCGGCTACGTGGTGCCCGAGGATGTGAGAGCCGTTGCACACGATGTGATGCGCCATAGGATTGGACTGTCGTACGAGGCAGAAGCCAACAACGTGAGCAGCGAGGAAATTGTGAGTAGAATAATAAACAAGGTGGAAGTGCCCTGATGCTAAAAGGTAAAGTGAAGCCAGAAATACCGGGCAATACGGATATTCCGGATAACTTTCACTTCCTTAAATGAAATCATTGTTATCAATTCTCAATTAAAAGCAAAGTGTCTGCAACAGATATTTTAAGTAAAGTACGCAGGATTGAGATAAAGACTCGCGGATTAAGCCAGAATATATTTGCTGGCCAGTACCACTCTGCCTTCAAGGGTAGGGGTATGGCATTCTCTGAAGTGAGAGAATATCAGTTTGGCGACGACGTGAGAGATATCGACTGGAATGTCACGGCACGCTTCAACCGTCCCTATGTCAAGGTGTACGAGGAAGAGCGTGAATCGACGGTGATGCTGCTTGTCGATGTGTCGGGCTCGTTGGAGTTTGGTACACGCAGTCCGACAAAGCGCGACATGGCTACTGAGATAGCGGCAACGATAGCATTCAGTGCAATACAGAACAACGACAAGATAGGTGTGATATTCTTCTCCGACAGGATAGAGAAATACATTCCTCCGAAGAAAGGACGCAAGCACATTCTTTATATCATCCGTGAGATGCTCGACTTCAAGCCAGAGAGTCAGCGTACTGATATCGGCTTTGCCGTAGAGTATCTCACCCGTATGATGAAACGCCGCTGCACGGTGTTCGTGCTCAGTGATTTCTTTACCGAGAAGGCTTTCGATCAGGAACTGCAGATTGCCAACCGCAAGCACGACGTGATGGCGTTGCAAGTGTATGACCAGTTTGCCAGTGCACTGCCCGATGTGGGACTTATACGAGTGAAGGATGCTGAGACGATGCATGAGATGTATATTGATACATCGTCGAAACGGTTGCGCAACATGTATTCACGTCGTTGGATAGAGCGGCAGCGAGAGCTGAAGAATGCTTTCAGTAAGAGTAATGTCGACTCGGTGTCAATTAGCACCACCGACGACTATGTGAAGAAGATGATGATGCTCTTCGACCGCAGGGCTTGAACAAACGCTCAAAACAAGAAAGAAGAATGAAGCGAATCGTTAACATATTGTTGCTATTGACAGTTGCGGTGATTGTTCATGGTCAGGTGTCAGTGATGCAAGAACTCGACTCAGTGGCAATACTTATTGGTGAGCAAACCGACATGAAGGTGAAGGTGCTTCTGCCGAAAGGTAAACAGATAGTATGGCCCGAACTGAAGGAGCGGCAATATCTTGTGCCTGGTGTTGAGATTATCAGCGTGACAGCAGCCGACTCAGTGCCAACCGACGACAATATGGTGGAAGTGACACGCAGGGTAAAACTCACATCGTTCGATGAGTCGCTCTATGCAATACCAGGCATGGCAGTAAAAGTCGATGGCAAGGAATATCAAGGCAATACATTGGCGTTGAAGGTGATAACAATGGATGTGGACACACTTCATCCCAATCAGTTCTTCCCGCCAAAGGATGTGCAGGACAATCCCTTCAGTTGGGCAGAGTGGAAAGGTCTGCTCGGGTGGAGTGTGGTGATGGTGTTGCTGCTTGCAGTGCTCTATTACCTTTATATCCGACTGAAACAGAACAAGCCTATCTTCTCACGGATAAGAATCATCAAACATGTGCCTGCCCATCAGAAGGCACTCACTGTAATAGAGAAGATAAAGCAGGAGAAGATAGTATATTCCGAAGATCAGAAGACATACTACACACTGCTCACTGATGCACTGCGGCAGTACATTTTCGAGCGTTTCGGATTCAATGCTATGGAGATGACTACCGGCGAGATTATAGAGAACCTGCAGGCTGCCGACGACAAGGTGATGCTCTCGGAGTTGAAAGACTTGTTCTCCACTGCCGATTTGGTTAAGTTTGCAAAATACTCTGCTCTGGCTAACGAGAACGATCTAAACCTCGTCAATGCCATACGTTTCATCGACGACACTAAAATCGAGGGCCAGCCAACCGAAGAGCGCATAGTGCCGCAGATAACATCCGATGAGAAGCGTCGCAATGCCGACCGTCAGTTGACAAAACTACTGATAGCTATATTGACGGTTGCTGCTGCTGCGATATTCATCTATATAATAACAAGTCTATACCAGATGTAGGTATGTCAGAATAGTTTATAACGAAGAAGAATGGAATTTGCCAATAAAGAATACTTCCTGCTACTGCTGCTCATTATACCATATATTGCATGGTATATCTTCAACGGAAGTCGTAGGGAGCCGACAATGAAGATGAGCGACACCCGTGCTTTTGAGCACGGTGCCCAGAGTTGGCGCACACGGCTCATACATCTGCCTGCGCTGCTCAGGTGTCTCGTCTTCGCACTTATCATCATCGTCCTTGCGCGTCCGCAGACACACAATGCATGGGGCAAGAAGTCGGTGGAAGGCATCGATATAATGATGGCTATGGACATATCCACCTCGATGCTTGCTGAAGACTTGAGGCCTAATCGTATGGAAGCAGCAAAGAATGTGGCTGCCGAGTTTATCGCAGGGCGCCCAAACGATAATATTGGACTTACAATATTTGCTGGCGAGGCATTCACCCAGTGTCCAATGACTACCGACCACGCAAGCCTGATGAGTATGCTTGGAGGTGTCACCACCGACATCATCGCACGTGGACTCATACCAAACGGTACGGCAATTGGTATGGGACTGGCAAATGCCGTGTCGCGACTAAAGGAGTCGAAAGCAAAGAGCAAGGTTGTGATACTGCTCACTGATGGCAATAACAACTGTGGTGACATATCACCGCTCACCGCTGCCGAGATAGCAAAGAGCTATGGCATACGCGTATATACTATTGGTGTGGGCACAAACAATGTAGCTCGCTTTCCGATGCATGTTGGAGGCACTGTGCAGTATGTCAACAGACCTGATGAGATTGACACCAAGACACTGCAGCAAATAGCCACCGCTACCGACGGCAACTTCTACCGTGCTACTAACAACGAAGAACTCAAGCAGATATATGCCGATATCGATAAACTGGAAAAGACAAAGATGAAAGTGCAGACATTCTCGAAACGATACGAAGCATACCAGCGATTTGCAATTGCTGCATTCTTGCTGTTGCTGTTGGAGTTGTTTATAAGATATGTCGTTTTGAAACGCATACCATAAGAAGGCATTAAAGTAAAACATTTGCAATGACATGCGAGGGAATGCTCCTCGCTTTGATATAAGAGAGAAAATGATTAGATTCGCTGATCCACAATATTTATGGTTGCTGCTGTTGCTGATACCAGTGGCTTTGATTTTTATTGTCGATTTCCTCTGGTGGCGGAAGAAAGTGTCGCGTGTCGGCGATGCACCGTTAGTGAAGAGTATGATTTCAGGATATTCATTCCGCCGCGATGTTGTTAAACGTATCTTGCTTCTTGTTGTGCTTGCACTTCTTGTGGTGATTATTGCTCGTCCACAGATGGGTACACGCATATCGAACGAGAAGCGCAACGGCATTGAGGTTGTTGTTGCTATCGATGTATCGAACTCGATGCTTGCCACCGATGTGGCACCTTCGAGGTTGGATAAGACAAAATTGCTTGTCAGCAATATGATTGACAGGTTTGCAAACGACAAGCTCGGTATTGTGGTGTTTGCCGGTGATGCTTTTGTGCAGCTTCCGATAACAAACGACTTCGTATCTGCAAAGATGTTCTTGCAATCGATATCGCCATCGCTCATCTCTACTCAAGGAACTGACATCGCCCGAGCAATCACTCTGTCGGCAGCAAGTTTCACACAGGCAGAGGGTATTGGCAAGGCTATTATTATTGTCACCGATGGTGAGGATCACGAGGGTGGTGCAAACGAGGCTGCGCGCAAGGCAAGTGACAAAGGACTTAATGTTGTTGTCATGGGAGTGGGTAGTGCCAAAGGTTCTCCCATTAAGATGCCTGACGGCGACTACCTGCATGATTCTTCGGGCAATGTTGTGATGACGGCACTCAATGAGCAGATGTGCCAGGAGGTGGCAACAGCAGGAAAGGGGCTGTATATACATGTGGATAACACTTCTTCGGCACAAGATGAGTTGGATGACTTCCTTGCACGACTGCAGAAAGGCGAGACAGAGAACACTATTTATAGCGAATATGCCGAGCAGACACCATGGATAGCATTAGTCATATTACTGTTGCTCGTTTTTGAGGCATTGCTTGTAAG
>JAEEGL011293397.1_pt1 | contig 22324 bp, 29 predicted proteins | sample 9134231 | NCBI WGS metagenome assembly JAEEGL01 (sample SAMN16246548, study PRJNA631951) | gut metagenome | biome: gut microbiome; feature: rumen; material: fiber-attached | host: Bos | place: Iran: Karaj | collected 2018-10 | reverse complement strand
CAAAGAGAACTTGATTTCTATAGCAAGGTAATGAGTAGATTTAGACAAGTTGAGCCTGAGAGAAAGATTATCACTGTTATTGAAGATTTTGAGAGGCTTTCAAAAGACGAGTATTATTCAGCCCTTCTTCTTCAAATCCTTGATGGAAATGAGCAATTAGATAGTATTGTAACAATAGCAACAACTAACTACCCAGAAACGCTTGAGAAGCGGTTTACATGTAGACCAAGTAGATTTAATCTTGTCTTGGAATATAAGAAGCCTACAAAGGAAGTAAGAGAATACTATATATACAATAAGCTAAAAGATGGCGGTATTGATGTAGATTCTGAAAAGGTAAAGAAAGACATTGAAAGATATGTAGAGAAAACAGAAGGATATACGTTTGATTTCCTTAAAGAAGTTATTCAGGGTATATACATTGATGATATTGATGAAGAAACTGTATTCGAAAGAATAACTAAGGCTATTGCACATAATGGTCTTTACAAGGTCACTGAGGATGATGGAAGAAGAATAGGTTTCCATGATGATGACGAAAGAACCGAATGTTGCAATCCCGTTATATTGGAAGATGAATATACAGAAGAAGCACCAGGATATTATGATGTACCTTGTGACCCTGATTACGAAATGAATCAATTACGTGGCAGACAAATATTACCTTTGCACGAAAGATGATAAAAATTGAAGAAGGAAAAGACCTTTACGATTATATTGATAAATACGATATAATACTAGTTGGAACTGACATATATTGTAATATGTCGCAAGGGTTTCAAAGGAAAGTTATGTTGAACTACCCATATGTTCTTGATGCTAATATGTCAACACGTTATGCAGATAAGAGCAAATTGGGTAGTACAATTGAATGTAAACAAGATGGTAAACCAACATTTGTTTTATTGTTTATAAGTGAAGGAAATCATAGACCGGATTTGAAAAAAGACGCCCTTTCATATGAATCTCTTGAAAAATGTATGAAACTTTGCAATATTTTATATAAAGGTAAAAATGTTGCGTGTACGTTTCTTGGGGCAAGTAGATTTGATGGTAATGGCGACAAAGACAGGGTATTAGAGATATTATCAGCAAATAGTAGCAAGATAAATTTAACTGTATTTAATTATGAGCAATTAAGTCGCTCGGAAGAATTAAAGAAAATCAGGGTCGCTGAAATTAAATTAAAAGAAATAGATGCTGATGCGTACTACGAAGCTGTAAAGAAAAGGAAAACAGAAGCAGAAGAAAGATTTAAGAAAAATAAACATGCTAGATATTAATACAAATTATGATTAAAAGAATAGAAGTTACAGAAGATTTATTGAAACTTATTCCTATTATATTTGTACAGGAAGAAGGTGATGATAAGGTTATTATAGATAAAAATCATACATTTGCTATAGGTCTTCACCTTATGGAAGATATGGCTATGGCGCTAGGTATATATGATAGGGCCATAAAAGGCACAGAAGATGACCCAGAAGGTAAAGCATTCAGCGAAGAAGACACTGAATATATGCTTAAATTGCACCAATATATAGTAGATAACCTTTATTATATAGAAACACTTATACATCAATTTGTGACAAAGGGAGGGCTTGAAGTTGGCACGTATCGTTGTAAGGACAACGAGGTAATTTGGGAAAAAGAGAAGTAATTAACATTATTTAACGCTAATTTTTTGTATATGTCGAAAAAAAGCAATACCTTTGCAGACGATTACGATGAACCGATAGGAGCATTGGCTTATACTGATTTCAGCAAGCCTACTCCAATCCTTAAAGGAAAGGATGCTGAAAGGTTTATTAGGATAATGGAAGAAAACGAGCGTAAGGCAGCAGAAAGAGCTAAACAGCCAATAACAAAAGAAGAGGCTGAAAGGAAGCTATCTTACAGTAAAGTTATATATGAGCTTGAAAAGAATCGTCTTAAAGATTTAGAAAAAGAAATAAAAAAATTAGAAGAATATATTAATAAGGTTTAATGGCAAAAAATAAAAACGCTTTTAACGCCCCTAGTTTTAGAATTAATGATGAACTACGTGGCAATTATGATGTCAGAATTGTAGGCGATGGCATCGAAAGCAAAGTTGTTACACTTGAAGAGGCTAAGAAAATCGCTTATGGGATGGAATTAGACCTTATCGAGCTTAACGCAAAAAATGACCCTCCTATTATGAAGGTGGCTTCTTATGAAAAGTTAGTCTATGAGTTGAAAAAGAACGCTAAGAAGAATAAGCAAGGAGCAAAGCCATTGAAGGAGATACAATTATCTGTTAACATTTCAGACCACGATTTACAGACAAAGGCTAATAACGCTAGAAAGTTTATCGAGAATGGTAACAAGGTAAAAGCAACTCTTACAATGAAAGGAAGGGAATTAACAAGAAGGGATGAAAGTAAACGTTCAATTCTTGAATTCATTGTTATGCTTGAAGATGTAGCAGTACCTGAATCACAATTGCGTGATGATGGAAACAAAACAATTGTTGTACTTAAAAAGAAAGGATAAATATGGCAGTAACACCAAACATTAAAACTACAAACAACTATTTTGAAAGAACAGAGACTCTTATCAAGTATTACCACAATGTTAAAGAGTATTCAGTACTTGATGAAAACCAGGAAAAAGAGTTATTCACTCTTCTTAAGGTTGGTAAAGAGAATCTGGAGAAGGCTAAGAAAAATGGAGACAGAGTTTTGGAGCGTAAATATGGCAACGAGGTAGAGAAGCTTAGAGAGTTTATTATTAACTCAAATCTAAGATTTGTTATTTCTATTGCTAGGGTTTATGCTTCAAATAATAACCTACTTGACCTCATTGATGAAGGTAACATTGGACTTGTAAAGGCTGTTGATACATTTGCGGTAGAGCGTGGTAATCGCTTTCAGACACACGCTGTATATCTAATTAGGCAGGCTATAAACCTTTTTAGACAGGGTGATGATAAACTTGTTAAGAAAAATAATGAGTCTAAGACATTTCACATTATTTCTAAAATGATTAATAAGTTTATGCAGGAAAACCAGCGTGAGCCTACAAGTGAAGAGTTGAAGGACTATATCAATAAGCATTATCCAAATGCAGATATTAAAGATTCTGCTGATGTGCTTACAGTGAAGGTTTCTTCAATTGATGAACCAGTAGATTCAGAAGATGGCGATGCAAATATTGGCAACATTAACGCTTTTAATGCTTTCAGCGCATCATATAACGAATATGAAAGCACAAGCGAGTTGGAGCATATTAAAACGTTTGTAGACAATCTTATGAAAGGCTTGTCGGAAAGAGACAAAACAATCATAAAGATGTATTTTGGTATAGGGCAGCTTCACAATGCTTCAGTACCAGTTGCTGAGATTGCAGATAAGCTTGGACTTACTCAAACACGTGTAAGACAAATTGTTGAGGATTCTAAAGATAAGATGAGAGAAGCTTATAGTGGTAAACTCAGTTCTTTGTAGTAAAATAAAAAAATGAGTGAACCTACTGGAGTTCACTCATTTTATTGTTTTATTTATTAAGTTCTTTAGATAGTATTCTACGCAATTTAAATGCATCTTTTTTCTTAAGTTTATATTTTGAACCGTTATCATTAGGTAAACCTTTAACTTTTTTTCTTAATTCAGATTGAGCGCCTTCAGGTGTAAGGTCTGGTCTCCATTTATGAGCAACAGCAGCGGTATTTATGTAATCGCTGTCAATTAAACTTGAAAGGTCTTCAGCATCTTGGTTATTAAGATTAGGGTTAGTCTCCCTTTCTTTCTTGAAATCGTATTCTCCACGTCTACCATTTACTAGTTTTTTGGCTTTTTTTCCAATATCTCTAGGTTCATCTTTCTTTTTTTTCTTAGCTTTAGCATGCTTTTTCTTAGCTTCAGCGAAAGCATTTTCAATAAATTCGTTTTCTAATAGAACACAATCATTTATGTATTTATTAACCTCTTCATTAATAATTCTATCTATATTCATATAATATCACTTTTATTTATATAAATAAATATCAAATTGATTTGATTTAACATTTTTTATTATTAAAAATTTTTTTATTTCGATTTTTTTTTGTACCTTTGCACAAATAACGTAAAAAACAAAGTAAATATGGACAAGACAAAAGTATTCATACCCGATTTTTCAAACTTCGCACTAACTGCTAATGGTGCTGTTTCATATAAGACAACTGGTAAGTCAATTGTTGACCAGTTTGGCAAGGCAGGCACGTATCGTGGCCGTGCATTGGAGGCTGTTTTCAAGGAGCAGGAGGCTCTTTGGATTGAGAATCATATCCAGGCAATTCGTTTCCCATTCTACCTTAGAATGGTTACACGTAAGGTTAAGGTAAACGATAAGAGCATTACCGAGAAGGTGCAGAAGGGTCAGGGAGCCAGAGACGAGTCTTTCAAGAGGCTTCTTTGGTTTGCAGTGAATCAGCCTGACTTGTTCTATAAGAATATCTGGGCGCTTCCATTGGTAGGTTCTTGGAAGGATATATGGACTATTATGTTCTATGACCTTACACTTGGAACAAACGCTATCGACCATAGTGTTATGTTCGACCTTATTAATCAGGGCCTCAAGTGTAACTCACACATGGAGCTTATTAAAAAGTTTATGCCTCGCATAAAGACTAACAGCAAGTGTACAACTGACTGGACACGTATTACCAATGACCTTGCACGTGAGTTTGCAAACTATAACAAGCTTACCTATAAGGATTACAATAAGTTGAAGACTAGTGGTACAGCCCACGATTTTCAGAAGCTTATTTGTAGCGGACGATATAGCGACATCAATTGGAATCTTATTCCAGGACGTGCGCTTAATAAGTTGACCTCAAAGGATTTCTTGTCAAAGCACGACCTTGAGAAGAATTATGTGGATTGGCTTATGTCACAGCCAACTGTTAAGTACACTGGCTATGTATATGAGCTTGGTAAGGAGGTTATAGACAACGTACATCGCAACCTTCCGACACATAGGAAGATTACCATTGACAAACAGTTTGACGAGCTTGTTAAGAAGGCTGTTGAGGATGGAAACGTACTTGGCAATGTATGGTGTGCGCTTGACACAAGTGGTTCAATGACTTGTGGTAATCTTAGGGGTGTATCTCCTTATGATATTTGTATTTCTCTTGGTGTTTTCTTCTCAGAGATAAACACTGGAGCATTCCACAACAATGTCATTATGTTTGATAACACTTCAAGGGTACTCCAGCTTAAGGGTACATTTACTGAGAAGATTAGTCAGATTGTACACACATCAACCGCTTGGGGAGGCACAAACTTCCAGAGCATTGTAGATGAGATAGTTAGAATTAGGAAGAATAATCCTAATATCCCTCTTACTGATTATCCACAGACATTGCTTGTAGTTAGTGATATGCAGTTTAACCCGGTTGGTGGTAATACCGAGACCAACTATGTCGCAATGAAGAGAAAGCTTTACGACTTCTTCCCAGAGGAGTTTGTAGATAATATGAAATTCATTTGGTGGCAGGTTAATGGCTACTCAAAGGATATGCCGGCAACACTTGACGATGGAGGATGCTATTTCTTTAGTGGCTTCGATGGTAGTATTATCACAATGCTTCTTGGTGGAGAGCTTGCAGCTTTCGAGAAGGAAGAGAAGAGACAGCCTACAATGGAGGAAATGATTGAGGTGGCACTTGGCCAAGAGATTCTTTCATACGTCACAGAGTAGGAAAAACTCACGAAATAGTAAATGGGTAGCACTTACGAGAAAAGTGTTACCCATTTTAAGTTTAATTAACATAAATTATTTATTTATTTCGTGTTTTTTTTGTATCTTTGCATTATAATATGATTAATAACATTTGAATATGTTTTTTTATAAGAAGAAAAAGCACAAAAAGCATAAAAATTCAGGCAAGTGCTACAATACCAGCGGCTGTATGAAAGCTAAGAAACGTTTCGGATTGACAGGAGAAGAAATGGAAAGCTTAATTAGCCAAATGGTTGATAAACCAAAGATTCCAATAGTACAAGTTGTATAAGTAAAGTATAAATAAAATGACATTATTAGAAGAACTTAATTTTAGAGGGCTGATTGCCAGTGTATCAGGTAATCTTGAGGGATTGCTTAGTAAACCAACAGTTTTTTATGTGGGTACTGACCCTACGGCAGATTCTCTCCATCTGGGGCATTTGCTTGCTTTCACAACAGCTAAGTTGTTGCAGAAACACGGTCATAAACCAATAGTATTACTTGGTGGCGCAACGGCATTCATTGGCGACCCATCTTTCAAGTCAGAAGAGCGTAAGCTTCTTAGTGCTGAGACTGTAGCCCATAATATTGAAGGTATTCGTGCCCAGGTATCTAAGTTGATTGATTTCAACTCAAAAGAGCCTAACGCAGCTATTATGGTTAACAACTACGACTGGATGAAGAATATGTCATTCATTGACTTTGCACGTGAGGTTGGTAAGTGTATCACTGTTAATTACATGATGGCAAAGGATTCAGTGAAGAAACGTATTGAACGTGAAGGTAGTGGTATGTCGTTCACTGAATTCACCTATCAGTTGATTCAGGGTAATGACTTTGTTGAGTTGTACAAGAACTATGGTTGTAAGTTGCAGATTGGCGGTAGTGACCAGTTTGGTAATGGTATGACAGGTGTTGAGCTTATCCACAAGATGCTTAAAAAGGATGATGCTTGTGTACTCACTTGGCCATTGGTTACAAAGTCAGATGGTACTAAGTTTGGTAAGTCTGAAAAGGGCAACATTTGGCTTGACCCAGAGAAGACAAGCCCATATGAGTTCTATCAGTTCTGGCTGAATCAGTCTGATGTTGATTCTGAGCGTTTCATTAAGCTTTTCACTATGATTGATGTTGATGAAATCAATTCAATTATTGAAGAGCATAGAAAGGCACCTGAGAAGCGTTTATTGCAGAATACCTTGGCAAAGTATATGACTTGCCTTGTACACTCTGAGGAAGCCTATAACAAGGCAATAGAAGCCTCTGAGATTCTGTTTGGTAAGGGTACAATGAACGACATTCAGAAACTTGATGAAAAGACATTCCTCGCTGCAATGAATGGCGTACCTACGGTTGAGGTTACAAAGGAGCAGTTTACCAGTGGCGTTACAGTAATTGACCTTGCTGCAATGCATGATAAGATTCCTTCAAAATCTGAGGCACGTAAGCTTATCAAAAGCAATGGATTCTCAATCAATAAGATTAAGGCTGATACTGAGAAGGAACTAGTTACATCGCCTTATCTTATCAATGGTAAATATCTTCTCTTGCAGAAGGGTAAGAAAGACTATACACTAGTAATTGCAGTATAATGGGTAGTTTAATTTGGGGTACTGTTATAGTACTTATTGTGCTTATCGTTTCGTTTTTCTGTACCATATCACCGTTTGAGGCCAATCTTAGAACGTGGTGCGAGACAAGAAAGCACGTATCTGACAACAAGAAAGAGGTAGAATTGCGTAGGCTTGATGTGCTTGAAAAGACTCCTGAGCTTAGACAGCTTATATTCCACCCAAAAACGCTTGAAAAGGAAGAAAAAACATAAGTTTAACATTATTTAACGTGGAATATTTGTTTATTCCACGTTTTTTTATTACCTTTGTATAAAACATAAAAAAATATGGAAAAGTTACTTGTTGACACGTGGTATTTAATTCTATTTCTTGTTGAAATAGGCGCAATTCTTTTAATCATTGATTGTATTATGCATATTATTGGAGGTATATTTGGCTTCTCTTGGAAAAAAGTGTTAATGTCAGCAGCTGCGGTATTTGGCATTCTTTGGCTAAGGGATTACCTGAAGAAACGTAAGGAAAAAGCCAAGGAAGAAGTAATGCAGGAATTAACGGAAGAAGATTTTGAAGTAGTAAACGAAGGAGAATAATATTATGGCAAAGAAATTTAGTGAATTAAAAGGCATCAGTTTGAGTGTAGTACGTGGTGGTAAACAAGAAATTGTGCATTACGCATATAAAGATGAAAAATGTAAAATTGTGTCTTACGGCGATACAATTTATATGCTAGACAAAGCAAACAATTACGAAATTGTTGAGCTTGTTACAATGAGTGCTCAAAGAAATTATCGAAACATTGTTAAAATCAATGCTGTTAAGGCAGAAAATATTGATAAAGTAAAAGATTATATTCCTTATTATTACGATTACGATACAAAAAATTATGGGTCTTATTTAATAAAGTTTGACGCCAGGGGAAATAGAAGCCACTATGGGCTATTTTTTACTGATATTAAAGAAGCTGAAAAATATCAAAAGCAAATAAGAGAAGGACTTGCTTTTATATGCCTTAAAAAAGGAGACCCCATATATTTGGTACTTGGTGGAAAGGAATTGATGGTATGTGAAGTAAATAGTATAAGAGAAGGCAAAGAATCTAGCGGGCATGAACAATTTTTATTGGACTTAAAAGGTCTTGGAGTTGCTATATTCGACCAAATGAGATACGAGGAACGTGCAACAGACCTGCTTGAAACATATTTTTATACGTATAGGTTAGAGACTCCTTATAAATTTGATGGCATTAAGTTTTTCATTAGAAAAGAGGATGCTGAAAAATCCATAAAGGAGACTGAGCAAAGAAAAAAGAAGTCGGCAACTAACAAATATGTACAAAAGTTAGAAAACCATGACGGAAAGCCAATTTCTCATACTGATAAGCAAGGTAAACAGTTGCATTATGGTGATAGAGTAGCATATGCTGTATCCGGCGGTAGTTCATACCCTCATATTTCATTTGGAATAGTAAAAGGGGAAAGCAAAGAAAGAGTTTCCATCGTTGATGAAACACCAATAACTATGAGAGACGGTGAAACTATAGAGGAAAAACATTCAGTTTCTCCATGTTGTATATTGTTGATAAAGGAGGCTGAATTTAACGAAAAAAGTGGTTATTCATTTATAAAAAGTAAATAATTTATGGTTAAAGAATTTAAAACACGTACTGGAGCTATTTTTTGTGACACTGATAAAACATTAGAGTATCTATATGTAGGTGATTACGGAAAAGAAAATAACATAAAGGCTGATTTCCTTGGTCTTACAAAGGAAATTAACCAGGTTAAACACCACACTGTTGACCTTGGCTATAAACTTGTGGTAACAATTTCAACCCAGAAGGGTTGCCCAATGCATTGTATGTTCTGTGATTGCCCAAAGGTTAAGTTTGCCGGTAATATAAGTCGTGAGGAGCTTGCAGAGCAAGTAGAAAAAGCCATCGATGCTTCCAAGTGCGATTATACCGCAAGATTTAATCTTCACTTTGCACGTATGGGAGAGCCTTCTTTCAATGCAAGGAATGTACTGGATTTCATCAAGTATGATGTAAGGGATTTGGTTAATTCAAAGTTGAAGGCCGATGCAATTCACCCAGTATTCACCACAATGTGTCCAAAGGGAGTTGGTAAGGATAAGTTGAAGGATATTCTTATTGAGTTCTGCGGCATTAAGAACGAAGATTATAAGGGAGAAGCAGGATTGCAGTTATCAATTAACTCAACTGACGAAAAACAGCGCAATGAGTTGTTCAGGGGTTGTTCTCTTTCACTTGCTGATATTTCTGATATTGCAAAGGAACTTCCAATGCCAGTAGGACGTAAGTATACTCTTAATTTCCCTGTAACTGACAAAACTATTCTTGACCCAGAGGTTCTTGGAAAGCTTTTTGATAAGGATAAGTTTATCGTTAAGATTACTCCTATTCATGAGACTAACGAGGCTAATGAGAATGGTATTAACACACCAGAGGGCTATTACAAGTACGATGTATACAAGCAGTTTGAACAGCCTCTTATTAAAGCTGGTTGGGATGTAATTGTATTTATACCTTCAAAGGAAGAGGATGAAGACCGCATCACTTGTGGTAATGCGCTTCTTAGTATGGAGAATAAGAAATGAGAGTAACTATTATAAATGGTTCACCTGCGTTATCTGGTAGTACAGCAAAATGTGTTAGATACCTTGAAACTTTATTTAAAGAAGATGATGTTGAGACCGTTGTGCTGAAATTACCAAATGATATAAAGCATTGTGTTAATTGCAGAAAATGCAAAGAACTCAATGAGCCTTGTTTGTCTGATGACTATATCAGATTTGTTTCTGAGATAATTGAAAATTCAGATGGACTTATCATTGGTAGCCCGGTATACTATTATTCAATTACTTCTCAGTTACAGGCATTTATAACAAGGCTGTGTTACTCAAGACCTCATATATTGGAACATAAGTTGTGTTCGTTCTTTAGCGTTAGTAGAAGAACAGGTAACACAAATTGCTTCGACCAAATGATGAAAGTGTTTCAAATGCACAATGCAATTATGGTAGGAGGCAATTATGTTAACGAGATTTATGGGGATAATCCTGAAGAATTGCAGCACGATAAAGAAGGAATGCTTTCTTTGAAAATGATTGAGAAAAATTTCCTTACCATGATACCTCTCATAAAGGAAACTAAATTTTATGATGAAAAAAAAGTTCATACGAATTTTATTTCTAGAGAATTCCTTTCTTATGTAAATAAAGAAAAAGAAATTGAAGAACGTAATAAATTACTTATAGAAAGTTATGATAGTTAGTAGATTTGAGCCTCTTGATTATAAGAGCATATTTGAAACCATTGTAGACGTTACTAGTGATTACGTTAAGAAGTGTGGTCTTAAGACGATGGTTCTTGGATTGAGTGGAGGACTTGATTCAACTGTGTGTGCAGCTATTTGTAAGAAGGTTGCTGAAAAAACAGGTACTCAACTGTATGGTGTAAGCTTACCTTGTTCAACTAATAAGGAAGATGAAAACATATCTGCTGATTTGGCCGGTATTGAGTTCTGCGACAATTACGCAAAGAAGAGCATTCAGGGAGCATTTGAGTGCGTTAGTGGTATGTGTGATGAAGCATCGCATGCAGAAAGCACTAACATTTCTCGTGGCAATATAAAGGCACGTCTTAGGATGATAGCACTTTACGATATTGCTAGTAGGGAAAGAGGTATTGTTATTGATACCGATAATCTTACAGAGCATTTCCTTGGCTTCTTTACCATCAATGGTGATGTTGGTGATTTTAACCCTATTGGCAATCTCTGGAAGACTGAGGTATATGGTCTTGCAGAGTATATGTACAAGGAGGTATACAAGGATTCACATGCATTGAAAGCAGCAATAGAAATTACTCCTACTGATGGTAATGGCGTTTCTGGTTCTGACTTAGACCAAATTATGCCTGGTTATACCTATGCTGATGTTGATGCAATTCTTAGACCTTGGGTTACTCTTGACGAGCGTATTAAGCAGTCTTATCTAAAGGATGGGTTTTCACAGAAGGGTACAGTATTCAGCACTTTGGCTGAAAAGTATGGAGAGGATAATATCAGACGTGTGGTTCTTCGCTGCGTTGGTTCTGAGTTTAAGCGTATGCCTCACCCAATACCCATTGACGTGTTTAGAGGCGAGGTAGTTAAGAAATATACCATTGAGTGAAAATAACAGTGTGAGAGGCTTCTATTGAGGTCTCTCACAATAGCAATACAACGTATTATGGAAAAGATACCAAAAGACTTAAGCAGATGGTTAAAGGATAGCAACAAGTATGTTGAATTCAAAAGGCTTATAAATTTGTGTGGATATAGGTGCGAAGATTTATTGTATAAAGAAACTGATGGCGACTATGGCATAAAAAAATGGCTTTGCTGGCCTATTGAAACAAAGAGCGTTAGCTATAATGGAAACACAATTCGCTATGTTGACTTTCTTAGAAAATTAAATTTAAATTGGTGAAAAAATTAAAAAAATATTTTCTTTTTTAACTTTTTTTATGTATATTTGCACCATGAATGATAAAGAGTTTAAGCGAAAGATAAAGGAATTAGGCTTATATCAAGTATTCTTTAGTGGTCTTGAACAATCAAAGCATATTGATTTAACTGATGAATATATTAGGCTATGCAAAGACCTTTATGAAGTAGGGTTATTAAAAGAATTTTTGCTTGTTATAACCGATAAAAAAACAGGTGGCTTAAAGGCTTTTAGAAGCGTAATCAATGGAAAATTCAGTCATGTAAAACAATGGATGATGCATGCTCCTGCTATTGGAAGTATGGATTATAATGGAGTATCTATCAGATATTCAGAATATATGGAAATAAAAGGAATAGAAAGATGACAAAAAATGAAATTATAGAACTAGTTAAAACGTCTAAAAGCACTAATACATTTATGCCATTAACAGATTTGCTATTGCTCAGAGATATTACTGATGTAAAACTGGAAATGGATAGAGGCGAAAATGAATATTTCTATAAGATTAAAATAGACGATATTGCAGGAAAAGAATTAAAGAAAGAAGTTATTTCCAATAATAGTTGGAATCTATCTGATGATGAAGAATTTATTATTTTATATATCTAACTAAAAAATGTTTTTATCATGGTAAATGTAAATATTATTGGCCGGTTGGGCGCAGATGCCGAATTAATTAAAGGCGAGAATGGTACATTCCTATCTTTTAGGATGGCTGTAGATGATGGAAAGAACAAAAATGGCGATAAGCTCACCAGTTGGTTCAGGGTAACACTCAATGGAGATAGAGCCACCAAACTTGCAGAGTATTTAACTAAGGGTAAGCTAGTTAATGTAATCGGAACGGAGAAAGTTGGCATTTATAATGCAAAGGACGGAACTCCACAAGTTTCTAGAGACATTTCAGCAAACAATGTTGAATTTATTTCTGTAGGAAGCGGTAGCACAACATCTGATTCAACAACTACTGAGATTACAACTGGTAAATTTGTTGAAAAGCCATTAGTTAAGACAACAACAGCAGCAAGTTCTGCTAAAGAACCAGAAGATGACTTACCATTCTAATCAATTAAGCAGCCCATTGTGGCTGCTTTTTTTATGGTATTTTTAACACAATTTAACCTACTAAATTTTCTTTAATGGATTTTTTTGTGTATATTTGCTCAAAATGGTTTTATAACTAATAAGAATATATGGTAAAGAAAAAGACAGAAGAGAAACCAATTGTGACAGTTTCTACTACAACTGATGTTGCTGAGAAGCCAAGAAAGACGAGGAAAAAGGCATCATCAAACCTTCGTTCAACTGATGCTGTTATCAGTGAAATCACAGAGAAGAAAGGCACGGTTGCTGATACATCAAAGGCTGTTGCTATGATTCTAGCAAAGTCTGGTTCTTCTAAAAATGAATCAGCTATCAAGAGAATCAATGACAATGGAGAAGTCAATATGGCAGGCATTACTGAGGCTGAACTTGCTGAGTATCAGGCTATTGGTAGAAAACTTGATGTTCACGATAAAATGTCAGTTTCTAATTATGGAGCAGAGCTTAGTGCCCAGCTTAATCGTAGCACAAAGGATTTGATGTCACGTGGCATTCAAACCAAGCTTGGTGACGAAACCCAGTCCATTATGAAGGACATTAGTGCTAAGTTGGTTACTATTGACTTGGATGACATTAAGAAACCGAATTGGTTTGTTCGTACAATAAGGGAAATACCTGTACTGAATAAGCTATTTTTCTCGGTGAAAGCATTTATTGCTAAATATGAGAACTTGGAGAAAGATGTAGAGTTAATGCAGGATAAGCTTCACGCAGCACAAGCAGTAGCCCTTCGTGACAATACTGAGCTTGAAAAGCGTTTCCAAGATACGTTAGCTTACATTGATGTTTTGGAGAAGCTTATTGTGGCTGCAAAACTGAAGGTTGAGGAATATGACCAGGCATTGGAGGTTATGGAAGCAAATCCTGACAAGTATTCTGCAATTGATATTCACGATACAAGAACTTTCAAACACGAACTTGAGAAGCGTGTGGAGAGTATGATTTCATGGCATTTGTCATTCAATCAGTCATTGTTCCGTATTCGTGACATTCAGGATGCTAACATTGCGCATAGTAATTCAATTTCTCAGGATATTGATAATATGATGCCAATGCTTCGTGACCAGTTACATCAGGCTATTGTACTTTACAATCTTGAGCAGGGTCTTAAGGCACACGAGGTTATGATTGATGGGTTTAATGATATTCTTAAGCACAATGCTGATGCTACACATGACCTTAAGGTACGTGTAACTAAGATGACTGAAAGCCCAACAGTTAAGCTTGAAACTCTTAAGCACAACCAGGAGAAAATTAAGCAGACAACTATTGATTGTATGCGTGAGCTTGATGAAGCAGCTAAGAGACGTATTGAGAATGAGCGTGAAATGGCTAAGATGAGAGCTGAACTCAATTCAATGATGTCTGGTGTTCCTATGGAGGGAATTGAAGCGAAAAGCGCAGCAGCTATTGAGGCTGAATATTCGATAAGTGGCACACCCGATAGCGGTCCACGATAAGAATAAGTGTTAAACGTTAAATCCCTTGCTAGTGTGAGGGATTTTTCGTTATTTTACACATATAAAACAAACAAATAAAATGCGTTGGTCAATAAAAAAAGATACATATGGCTTACCATCTAATCCAGTACTTGGTGGCGTTGAATTGATGCCTATGTTCGAAAATGAACTTGTAGGCAGAAATGAAAAATGGGTAACACTATCCAATGATGCTTTATCATTAATGCAATTGCTTGATGTAGATGTTGAATTTCTAAAAGGAGAAAGCAAAGAAGATACTACAAATTCTGATTTCGTTCCTGGCGAGATATATGCCATTGGAAGAGATAAGGTAGAAGGCGTGGAGTTTGATTACATATATTTTAGAGTATATGGAGTCATTAGGGATTACAAAGGAGTCAATCTGGATTCAGTAATTGTAAAAGAAGTAACTGTTGACGAAGATGGTAACATTGTTGAGGGAGAGAATCCAACCGGTAGAAGAAAGTTCTCAATTCCTCCATCAATGTGTAAAATGCTTGGTATCGAGTATTCTCCTGGGTTTGAGCTTTGGCCAATGACTAGTGGCTTTATTAAAATTGACACTGATGATTTGATTGATAAAGAAGAACCAGAGATTAACTATGGTAATCTTGCCACATACCCAACATCAGAAATTGATGGAACAATAAGGAAGATTATTCTTGAATTGCATGGTTTTTCACCATTTAATACAACTCACATAATCACCCCAACTGGTGCAATGATTCCAACATCAGATTTTGTTTCTTCTCTTACAATATTTGCAAGACAAAACATTTCTACTGATAATGGATGCGCTGGTTTTAGAATGGGTGAAACCCTTCCGTTTAAGATTGTAGGTAGAAAGAAAGGCAATAAGGTGTTCTCAATTTGTGATGAAAACCATAACATATATGTGGAGGTTGATTTAACAAAGGAATCACTTAATGCTACAACCGCTGACGGCATTGTAGGTGTTGCCCATACAGCCTTAGATGGTAAAGACGTTGATGATGTTATTGGTGTTAAATGGGATGAATCCACAGACACAAACGATGTTGGTAAAAACGATAAAAAGAAAAATGATATTGTAACTGATATTGATGTGAATCGAGTATTTGAAGCACTAGATAAACATTTCAGTCGTATGAGCACTCGTTTTGATTCGCTTGATAGAATGATGGATGACCCTTTTTATTTTAAAACACGTAACTGGAGAGTTTAAAAATTATGGCTAAAGAAATAGTAAATGAACCAAAAGAGCTTAATGGTTACAGAGTAGTACAAGACGGAAAAGAAATATACGAAGCACTTTCTAAGGGAGAAACTGTAATGCATTGGGAAGCAGGAGATTCAATGTACCCCATTCTGATGCATATGGAATATTGTAAAATTCGCCCAGTTGAAAAGCACTCAGTTAATAAAGGTGATGCAGTATTTTGCAAATTCTGTTACAGAGGCGATGACAACCAAATTCACGATTTTTATATGGTGCATCGTTGTACTGAGGTATTTGTTCGTGGGGGTGAGTATTACTTTAAGATTGAAGGTACTAACAACCAGTACTTTGGCTGGACTAAGGATGTATATGGCATAGCTGAGAGAACCAATATTTTTCAAGACGAAAGTGTATTATGGAGTTAAGAAAAGTTAAAGAAATCTACAACTATAAAGGAAATATGTGGTATATACATCCATACGTTTCTTGTGGTAAAATTGTTAGAAAAGATATTTTCAAAGTAAATAAAAATAATTATCGCCCCGGTTGGGGTTGTTATACTTTTGAACACCCTTATGGAAAAGGTGTTTATTTTTCCAGGAGAAATGGCGAGCCTATAGAAGACGAAAATACTGAAATAAATCGTGACAATATAAGAGTGTTCACTACTCGTGCTGAAGCTAAAGAAGCACTAGGTGATTTTGAAAAGCAACACGCTTATAAAATTAGTGAATCTGTTAAAAGAGAAATAGAAAGACTTGAGCGTGAAAAGGCTGATATTGAAGAACAAATAGCTAAATTGAAGGAGACTGGAGAAAGAGCTTTTAAAAATCTTTCTACAACTTTTTCTAAATAATTGTTTACTTTTTAAAATTAAGTTATATTTATTAAAAAACAAAAAAAATATGAAGTCAGTAATTTACATAGCAGAGCCTAGATATGGTCGTTACGAAGGGATTTATCTTTTCGGAGGCGAACCTATGGTGTAAAGTGAAGTAGATTATCTGGATTCTTTTTACGGCTTAATTTAAAGAAATTAAACATAAGCTTTTTATTTTACAAGAGTGGATAATCTATGCGATATAGGTTATCCACATTTTTTATGATTTTTTAACATATATAATTTTTTTATTAGAAATATTTTTTGTATATTTGCAATGACGTTTTAATGTTATCATATCAAGGAAACTAACAGCAGTTTTTGAAATGCATGTGGAGCCGTCAGTGGTAGTTCGATTCTGCCTCCCTCGACTAGTATATATTATAACGAGGGATAGTGTAACGGTAGCACAACGTAAAAAAAAATGTTTCCTAAATTCGCTGGGTTCGACTAGTGGCTTAGGTCGCAAGATTTTCAATCTTGTATGGTGATGAACCATCAGGGGTTCGAATCCCCTACCCAGTACCTCATATGGCGTTATGGGCAAACTGATTAAGCCGCCACCCTCTCAAGGTGGAGATTGCGAGTTTGAACCTCGCTAACGCTACTAAGGCAGCTAAATACTTTTTTACTAAAAAAGAGTTCGAAATGAAAATTACGAAATATTTATATATAGTAATAATTGTATTTAAAGAGCAAAAAAAATGAAAAAGGTTGTTTCTTACGATAAGTTTTTTTCTGACGAAGAAAAGGAAGAAATTAGAAAAGATTACCTGGATAATCTATTAAGTTTAAGCGAAATTAGGAAGAAATATAACATCGGTTCTAAAAATTGGCTTGATAAATTAATAGGGAAAGATAAAAGAAATGTTTCAGAAAGAATAAAAATTTTGAGAGAAAGGCACCCAGAGTATTTTAAACGTACAAATGAAGTAAGAGAAAAAATTAGGCTTGCTCATATAAAATGGTTAAAAGAGAATTCGGGAAAGACTGCTTGGAGGCTGAAAAATATGTCATATCCTGAGAAGTGTTTTCAAAAGATGCTTGAAGATAATGGGATAGACAAAAAATATCTTATATATAGAGAATATTCTGTTTTTCCTTTTTATATAGACTTTGCGTTTGTTGACGAAAAGGTTGCCGTTGAAATAGATGGGTCTCAACATTTGGATGAGGAAAGAAAAAAGAAAGATGAAGAAAAAGATAAATTACTGTTATCAAAAGGTTGGAGAATACTAAGAATAACAGCTAATGAAGTAATAAAAAATAATAACGAAGTTATAGAAAGTGTTATCAGTATGCTTGGAAACACCGAAACCAAATATACAAAGGTTGGAATATTAAAGGCCCCAAAAAGAGATAGATACAAGAAAGTCATTCGTGGAAAAGATGGACTAACGGATAAAGAAAGGCTAAGGGCTATTAAACAAAGGCGGGTGGAACGTCCTGATAAAGAAGAACTTAGCAAAGAATTGGCAGAAAAAAGTTTTAGCGAAGTTGGGCGAATTTACGGCGTTTCTGATAATGCTATCAGAAGATGGTGTAAATGGTATGGATTACCACACAGAAAAAAAGATATTAATAAAATGATTTAGTATGGAAAAAGAAAAACCATTTGCAATAGATTGGCCTTCAATTAAAAGTGGCACAATGCTTCATATGAAGGATTTCCCTTCTATTAAGCTACTGAAGCTAGATAATCACAAAGGTTGCTATTTTGGTTTTGACGAAGCAGAGAATGGTGTTCTCGTTGATGTTAAGACTTATACATCTGAACTGCATGGTGACTATTACTATTTTAGAGTGACAAGTGAAGATTGGCATCCTATAACAAATAGACTTTGGATATATGATTGACCACAGCATTAAACAAGCCCATGATAGAATGATTGAAAAGAAATGGGATAAGGTTTATGTGTTAGTTGATATACATAACACGATATTCAAACCATCGTATAGGAGTAAAGAGCAATACGTTTGGTTTAAAGGAGCAAAGGAATCTTTGCAGCATATGACAAAGTGCAAGCAAATATGCTTAATTCTCTGGACATCTTCTTATGATGATAAAATCAACGAATATATGAAGGTGTTTGAGGAAAATGGAATTCACTTTGACTATGTGAACGAAAACCCAGAAGTTAAAAACGATGATTTGGGATGCTATGATGGAAAACTATATTTCAATATCGGCATAGATGATAAATTCGGCTTTTGGGCTGAAAATGGAGATTGGGATAAATTCTATGAGAGATTAAACCAATTTTTTCCTCTTTAAGAAAAATTAACATATAATGTTTGTGTGTTGCAAATTTTTTTTGTATATTTGCAAACTGAAATGGGTAGGTAGGTAAGCGGTCAAAACGGCTTGACTGTAAATCAAGTGACCTTGGTCTTCGGGAGTTCGAATCTCTCTCTGCCCACTTTCAAGGAATCTAACAGCAAATTGTAAATGATTTGTAATCTACGGGTCACGGGTTCGAATCCCGTCTTGGGCTGAAAAGTTCAGGTAGCTCAGCTGGTAGAGCAGTATAAAAAATGATTCCTAAATACTAGGTGTAGTTCAGTAGGTAGAACACCGCATTTGGGATGCGGGGGTCGGCGGTTCGAGTCCGTTCACCTAGACGAAGGGGAGTATTGGGCAAACCCTTATAGGGAGTTAAAGCGGTAATTGCCCACAAGGAGTCTAACAGCACTATGAAGCTTCAGGCGATTAGCTTAGTGGATAAAGCGCTGGATTTTACCAGTAGACGTTGGTTCGAATCCAACATCATCTTAGTAAAAAATGACTCCTATTTTTTTGAAATGTATAATTTAAAATATTAGTGTTATGGCACACGTTTACGAAAAACAAACTAAAGATATGGTTGATTTTCCAGCGTACAACCTATGCTTTCTTAGTGTAATCCTTAATAAGCTTGAGACTTATGGATTAATTGATGGTAAGCCATCAAAGACAGGTGCAGAGCCACCAAGTATTCTTGTAGTACCTGTTATCAGCCGTCTGTATAGTTATTGTTTTGACGGTATTGAGCTGATTAAGAAAACCCTTTCACGAAGAGGATTTAACTGTGAAATGACCAAGTATAAGGTTGTAAAAGTTCCAGTTAAGGATGGAGAGGGAGAGCAGGATGGTTATTCATACGAATTTAAACTAACGAAGAACAACAAATAATTCTGTTATTTGTTTGCGATATTGGGAACGTACAGCAAGTTTAATTTTACATATTAAACTCTGGGCCCCACAAATCCTCAAGTTAAATTAGGCGTTCCCTTTTTATTTTCTTATATCATAGTTTTAGTTTATAGCAGTTTTGGTGGTTCCTGTATAATTATACCACAAGTCTTGTGTGCAACGAAAACAAAGCAATGAGAGCGTACACAGGTTTTTCGAGCAAGAAATTTAACTATATATATTCACCATACCTAGCGTGATATGGGAGTTGCACAAACAAGATGGTTGTCATTGAAACGTAAATGACTCACGGTACGTACCAAACGAAGAGGAAACTCTAGTAAGCGTATTATCCTCAATTTGTTTGAGAACGATGGTGGGGTGTCCAAAAAAAGGTAAGGCGCAAACCTTTAGTAATTGCGCCACATGTAGGTGTCGCCTAGTGGGTTATGGCATCACACTTCCAATGTGAAATAACGAGGGTTCGAATCCCTTCACCTACTCTATTCACAAAGAATGTATTTCGATTTACTTTTTTTGCTTTTTTGGTAATATTTATATATAAGCACACAAATTATATTATGGATATTAGTTATTTAAATTCAATTTTAGAAAAAAGCAAAAATATGAGTGATGTCGCTAGAAATATTTTTGGTAAGGAAAATTACACTAATCGTGAAAAGTGTAAAAAAATACTAGAAGAACATGGAATCAATTGGTCGGAATGGTTAGAAAAGAAAAAAATAAAGCCAAAAAGGTATTGCCTTTATTGTGGAAAAGAAATTGTTGATGGAGATTATAGAAAAAAATTTTGTAATAGTTCACATGCTGCCAGTTATAATAACAAAAGAAAGGGTAAACAAAACCATTTTTGTTTAAATTGTGGTAAAGAGATAAAAAGAGGCAAATATTGTAGCAATACTTGCTATGCAGAGCATAAGGAAAAACAATATATAGAACGTTGGAAACGTGGAGAAGAAAATGGATTAAAAGGAAAATATGGCATTATAGCAGCAGTAAAAAAATATATTTTTGAGAAAAACAAAAACGAATGCGAAATTTGCCATAAAAACTATATAAACCCATATACAGGCAATAGTGTGTTGCAGATTCATCATGTGGATGGTGATTGCACAAATAACAGAGAAGAAAATCTTAAATTATTATGCCCAACTCATCATGCAATGACTGAAAATTTTGGTAATAGAAATAAAAATGCAACCAGAAAAGATAATAGAAAAAGATATTAAATAAGTTAACTAAAAATAATACTTAAAAAAAGTTCTAGAAAAAAGAAATTATGAAGAAGTTTATTTTAATGTTGGCACTTTTTAGTGCCGTAGTGAATGGTGCAAATGCACAAACAGCAACCGAGAATAGTAATGCCCTTGATAATCTTAGTTTTGGCGTTACTGCCGGTTTATCAACCCCTCTTGATTTTAATTCAATTTTCCCTTTAAACACCTTAGTTGGTCTTAAGGTAAATAAGGGAGTTACACCTATTTTTGGTGTTCAGCTTGAGGCTTTAGGCGTTTTGAATGATAACCATTTTGGTGACATTCACACAGCTTTCAAAGCATTAAATTTAAATGGCAACTTGGTAACAAACCTTTCAAATGCGTTTGGCGGCTATAAGGGTACTCCACGTATTTTTGAAATTAATGCAGTTACAGGTCTCGGATGGCTTCACACTTGTGGTCCGGTTGAAAATGATTTTGTAGCTAAAACTGGTTTCGACCTTGCTTTCAACATCGGAAAGAAGAAGGCACATTCAATCGTTATTACTCCAGCAATCATGTGGAATTTAACGCATCCTGGTAATTTCCAGTTTAGTAACGCACATTCTCAGTTTGGAATTAGCATTTCTTATGTTTACCATTTCAAGAACAGTAATGGAACACACAGTTTCAAGACTTATGACATTGGTGAGATTAATAGAGAGCTTGCCTATCTTCAAGGAGCAAATGACCAGTTGAAGGCTGACCTCGATGAGTGTTTGAATCGTGAGCCAAAGGTTATTGAGAAGCTTGTTTTGCAGCCAGTTGAAGCTGAGAGCGTTGTAGAGACTGTAGAGAAGGCAGTACAGAATGAGTGGGTTATCCAGTTCTCACAGGGTGGAGCTACACTTACAAAGGAAGCAAAGTCAATCCTTAATACTATTGGAGAGGATTCAATTGTAGAGGTTGTTGGTACAGCATCACCAGAGGGAAATCCTGAAGCTAACAAGAAGCTTTCTGAGAAGCGTGCAGCAGTTGTTGCTGACTATCTTACAAAGCGTGGCGTAAAGGTAAGCAGCTGGGAAGGAAAGGGAGTACAGATTGGCGAGGCAACTAATCGTCTTGCAATCGTTACACTTGTTCAGTAATAATTTAATGGGAGACTACAATCTCCCAATTTTGCGGGTATAGCACAGGGGTAGTGCGTCTGCTTGCCATGCAGAAGGTCGTGGGTTCGAATCCCATTACCCGCTCAAAAACGAACAAAGGGCAATAGTAGTGGCGTTAAACCAGTGCCCTTGAGCCTCGTAAATGCCTCGACAGCCTTATGCAAAGAGGGAGGCGACAGTCCATTGGGTAATTCCATAGGAGTGCTGTTAGAACGCCATTTGTTATGATAATCTAGTAAAACCAAATTGTATGGAAAAATGTTGGCGGTGTGGGCACGATTTAATAT